>JGI996J12353_1000091_pt1 | contig 27632 bp, 20 predicted proteins | sample IntmicLarv5ML5BL_FD_12353 | JGI IMG/M metagenome (IMG submission 12353) | reverse complement strand
AAATGTAAATGATTATATTTCGCGCATATACGCGCGCGCAGTTTAAATGAATTTAAAAGGTGAGTCTCTCTCTCTCTCTCTCTAATAAATTAATATTAACATCCAAACTTTGAATGTTAAATTTATTAGAAATTGCAATATTTGTTGAGAAAAAGGACATTTGTCTATTTTTTGTTTACTTGTTTATCTACTCGTTTACTTCGACAAACAAATTATATGCCAAAAATGACTTAATATGACATAAAGAAACCTAAAAACACTTGTCTGCAGAAATGTAAAAATACAGAATCACTAGCGATTTATCCAATTCTCTATTTTGATTTTCCGGATTCTATTGAAATGTTTCTCATTTTCAGTCACAAGAATCAGTTTATTTGCAATGGCAGAACAACCAATCAATAAATCAAAATCATCAATAAGCGCCCCCCGTTTTCTTAAATGAGCTTTTTCTTTAGCATATAATCCTAAAGAATTAAATATGGGAAGAATGGTTATATGCTTGGCAAACTCATCAACCAATTTCATGTTGTCTGAAACAAATTCACTAAACTCTGCACCATATTTAAGTTCAGCTAATGTTATTTCAGATATACAGCAATTTTCGAAACCAACTTGCTTCAATTGCTCATTTAAACTATACTTTCCTCGAAGATAGAAGATACAAATATTAGTATCCAATAGATATTTCGCCATTATTAAAAAGATTCGATTTCTCGGCTAAAACTTCTATTATCTCTAATTTTTGATATTATTTCCTCTGCACTTTCTTTCGATTTGAAAGCCCCAAAGAACATATCTACAACATTCTTTTTTCCGTCTTTTTCTTCTGCTATAGAAGCTGATAGTTTTGCCATTAATTTTATTTTATTTTCTCTAGTTAGACTATCTATAAGTCCAAAATAATTATCTATCAAAACAAATGACTTCATATTCAATTCCTTTTTGTTTATAACACAAACTTAGATATTTTTTTTGACTTACTAAGCGTATTCAATAAAAAAACAAAAGTTTTTACATCACTGCAACACCAAAATAATTTTTCTTCCCAACTTTTATTTGAAGATTTTACTAACTTTGCTTTAAATAAAAGCGAAGATAGGCTGCGTTTCGGAATTAAAAATGAACAAGTTCATTTTATACTTCTCTCAACTTGCACTAACTTTGTTCAAACATTGAAAGAATTCTAATTACACCCATTTCAATTATTATGCAAAACGTCATCATACGAAGAGCGCAGAAAAAAGATTGCCCCGGATTATTGGAGCTAATTAAAGGATTAGCGACATACGTAAATGCTCCACAAGAAGTAACTATTTCAGTAGAGCATTTAGAAGAAAACGGTTTCGGGGAAAAACCTATTTGGTGGGCATTTGTTGCAGAAACAAAAGGTGTTATATATGGATTCGCGCTATATTATATTCGTTTTTCTACTTGGAAAGGTAAAAAAATGGAACTTGAAGACCTTTTTGTAGCAGAAGAAATGAGAGGAAATGGCATCGGAAAACTTTTATTTGACCAATTAATTATTGAAGCAAAAGAAAAAGAATTCAAAGAAATTGTTTGGCAAGTGCTGGAGCGCAATAAGCCTGCTATTGATTTTTATAAAAAATATCACGCGCAATTTAATTCTGACAGAATCAATTGCAGCTTGGAGATAAGCCGATGATTCACTTTTTTAATCCGGGACATGAAACGGATGTCCTACACGATTCAAAATATTATCAAGCAGCAGCGAATCAGGTTAAAATGCAACGAGAATTGGCTTTTTTGCCAGCTTGGTATGCAGATAATTCGGATTTTGTGCTGGTTGAAAATCCGTTACCTTCGGATTTTATTTCTAATCTTCAAGTATTCAAAAATATTCCTCAAGCGATTCGTCTTTCCGATTTTACAGAAAACAAAAGTATTCTTTCTAATCAATCGGTTAATTTATGGGGAATTTCGCCTTCCAGCGTTCATCTTTTTGAAAAATTAAACAAACAATTCAATTTGGATTTGAAGATTCCTGCTTGGAAAGAGGAATATCGCCAGTTAGGAAACCGTTTAAATTCGCAAAAAGTGCTTTCTGAAATAATTCATTCAATTCCTGAAATAGAAGCAGATATTCTTCCCGTTTTCTATTCCGATTTAGATGCAATCGAACAATATCACATTCAAAGCAAAAATAAACAAATCGTCAAATCGCCGTTTTCCTCTTCCGGTCGCGGTTTAGTTTGGCTTCCGCCGGGAGAAATCGCTCGTTCCGAAAAGCAAATCATTAGCGGAATGTTGAAAAAACAATCCAAAGTGTCTATTGAAAAGGCGTTGGAAAAACAACTTGATTTTTCAATGCACTTTCAAACGACATCTCAAAAGAAAGTGCAATTTTTAGGTTTTTCGATTTTCAAAACAAATACCAAAGGAGCTTATGAAAAAAGCTTTTTAGCAGCTCAATTGGAGCTAGAAAAACAAATAACTCTTTACGTTAATAAAGAGTTATTATATTCTGTTAGAGACAAATTAATCTCCATTATAGAAGAAACTTATCTTCCTTATTATTGTGGAAATATCGGAGTGGATATGTTAATTTACAAATCTGAAAATCAATATAAATTAAATCCGTGCATCGAAATTAATATGCGAAAAAGCATGGGTTATTTAGCCCTTGAATTGCAAAAAAAATTCTTACATCCGACCTCTTTGGGCGAATTTTATATCGATTATAACTCCTATTCCAATGAAATTTACCAAAAGCATGAAAATTGGACAAAGCTGTTTCCTCTTTTAATGGAAAATAATCTGATAAAATCCGGTTATTTAAGTCTTTGTCCGGTAAACCAAACATCCAATTACCATGCTTACATTCAAGTTTCTCATCCACATTTGGAAGTTCCGCAAGAAGTACAAGCCAAACAACCTTCTTGATAAATCAATGATTCCTGACCGCAATTCGGGCATTTTTGTCCTTTAGCTTGAATACCTTCTTGTACATATTTCTTTAACGCTCGTTCAAGTCCGTTTTTCCATGTATTGATTGATTCATCATTCAATTCCAAGCCTTGCACCAATTTAATTACCTGTTCCACAGGCATCGAATAACGCAAAACACCCGATATTAATTTAGCATAATTCCAATATTCCGGATTAAACTTGTCGGAAAGACCTTCAATAGTCGTTTTGTAACCTCGCTTGTTTGTATATTGGAAATCATAACGTTTATTTCCGCTTTCATCTACATTCTTGATAATCGTTCCTTTAGAAATATTTTTCGGCAAAAAGATGCCTTCATCTTCGTCATTTATTCCGGTAAAAATTTCATACGGACGACCATTCAACAAGCCAACGAAAGCAATCCATTTTTCTTTGTTATTTTGAAATTTCACAATATCCGCTTCCAATTCGCGAGGGCGTTTTGTCACAATTACAGGCGGTTCGGGACATTCTTCACATTCTTTTTTCTCTGAAGCCGCAATCAAAACTCCGCTTCGAGAACCATCCCGATAAACGGTACATCCTTTGCAGCCTGATTTCCAAGCTTCAATGTAAAGTCGATTTACCAATTCTTCATCGACTTCATTCGGCAAATTGATTGTTACACTAATCGAATGGTCTACCCATTTTTGCACTCTACCTTGCATTTTCACTTTTTGCAACCAATCGACATCATTCGAAGTTGCTTTGTAATAAGGCGATTTTTCAATCAGAGCATCAATTTCTTCCTGTGAATATTTTTTTGCAGTTGGATAGGATTGTGACTCCATCCAAGTAACAAATTTATGATGAAATACAATGTATTCTTCCCACGCATCTCCCACTTCATCCACAAAATCGACTTTAACAGAAGAATCATTCGGGTTTACTTTTCGCCTTCTCTTATAAACAGGTAAAAAGACCGGTTCGATTCCCGAAGTCGTCTGAGTCATCAAAGAAGTTGTTCCGGTAGGCGCAATTGTAAGACAAGCAATATTTCGGCGACCGTATTTTTCCATGTCTTCTGCTAATTGCGAATCAGCCGCTTTCAGGCGATTAATAAAAGGATTGGACTCTTCCCGAGCAGTATCATACACTTCAAAAGCGCCACGTTCCTTAGCCATTTCAACAGAAGAAGCATAGGCTGCTAAAGCCAATGTTTTTTGAATTTCTTCCGCAAAATCAGTCGCTTTTTCTGTTCCATAACAAAAACCTAAAGCCGCCAACATATCCCCTTCTGCGGTAATTCCAACACCTGTTCGGCGACCTTGCAATGTTTTATGTCTTATTTTTTGCCAAAGCAAACGCTCCGAATGTCTTATTTCATCTGTTTCCGGGTCGGTGTCTATTTTTTCAAGAATAGCATCAATCTTTTCGATTTCAAGGTCAATAATATCATCCATAATCCGTTGCGCCAAAGCCACATGTTTTTTAAACAATTCAAAATTAAATGTCGCATCAGCAGCAAATGGTTTATCTACATACGAATAAAGATTAATAGCCAACAAACGGCAACTGTCATAAGGACATAAAGGTATTTCTCCACAGGGATTCGTTGAAACCGTTTTAAATCCTAAATCAGCATAACAATCCGGAACTGATTCATTTAAAATTGTATCCCAAAATAATACTCCGGGCTCTGCTGACCTCCACGCGTTATGAACGATTTTATCCCAAAGTTCTTTTGCATTTACCTCTTTTGTATGCTCCGGTTTTTCTGCATCAATTGGATATTTTTGAACAAAAGGACGATTATTTATTACCGATTCCATAAAATCGTCCGTTATTTTAACGGAAACATTGGCTCCGGTTACTTTTCCTTCGCTCATTTTTGCGTCTATAAAAGCTTCTGCATCCGGATGCTTAACAGAAACACTCAACATGAGCGCTCCTCTGCGACCGTCTTGAGCGACTTCTCGTGTCGAATTAGAATAGCGTTCCATAAAAGGCACTAATCCGGTAGAAGTCAATGCTGAATTTTTTACCGGCGAACCTTTGGGGCGAATATGAGAAAGGTCATGCCCTACCCCGCCTCGGCGCTTCATTAGTTGCACTTGTTCTTCATCAATTTTAATAATCGCACCATAAGAATCCGCCGAGCCGTCCAAACCAATTACAAAGCAATTAGAAAGTGAAGCTACTTGATAATTATTTCCTATTCCGGTCATCGGACTTCCTTGCGGAACAATGTATTTGAAATGGTCGAATAACTGAAAAAGTGCTTCTTCGGACAATGGATTGGGATATTTTTTTTCAATTCTCGCAATTTCACTAGCCAATCGCTGATGCATATCCTCAGGCGTTTTTTCAAAAATATTACCATACGCATCCTTTAATGCATATTTATTTACAAACACTTTTGCGGCTAATTCATCTCCATTAAAGTACTCCAAAGAAGCCTTATATGCTTCATCAAAAGTATAGTTATTTTCCATTACACTCATTGTATGTTTTATGAAATTATTGATATCTCTGTTTAACAAAATTCAGACCAAAATAGCAATCACCGACTCAAAATTAAACAAATAATTCATAAAACAGTTCAACATTCACCTAAAAGTTTTCCAAAATAAAATATATTCAATTGATTTTCAATCAAATAAAATTTCACAAAACACAAAAAGTTTTCCAAAAAAGATTTTTATTAAAACAATCAATCGAACCATTAAGAAAATTTAAGCAAGCTTTCGCCGGCGCGGATTTGCAATCTGTGCCTTTATATATGTTTGGCACGAATTACAAATTCGCGCCAGCGAAAGCTAATGTGTAAGAATGAATAATTATTCGCCGCCGCCAACACCTTATTTATTAATTTTATTGTTATTTTTGCAACTACATTCTAAAAACAATATTAATATGCGAATCGCACAAATAATAGGAATAATGGAGGAATTTGCTCCTTTACCATTACAGGATGATTTTGATAATTCCGGATTACAAGTAGGAGACATCAGCCAAAAAGCAAAAGGGATTCTTCTGTGTTTGGATATAACCGAAGAAGTTATTGATGAAGCACTTGAATTAGATTGTAATTTGATTATTTCTCATCATCCGCTACTCTTCAAGCCTTTAAAAACGCTTACGGGAAAAACATATATTGAAAGATGTGTAATTAAAGCATGCAAACATGATTTGGTGATTTATGCTGCTCACACAAACTTAGATAATGCTTGGAATGGTGTAAATTTCCGTTTAGCCGAAAAAATAGGATTGCAAAATGTACGAGTTTTGAAACCGCTAAAGGGGAATTTATTAAAATTGGTTACATTTGTTCCACTGGAACAAGCTGAAATTGTAAGACAAACCTTATTTAATGCGGGCGCAGGAAATATTGGAAATTACGATTCCTGCAGTTTCAACATCAATGGCGAAGGAACTTTCAAAGCAAATGAGAATGCCAATCCATTTATTGGCGAAATTGATGAATTACACGCAGAAAGAGAAATTCGCATAGAAACCATTCTTCCTGCCTATAAAAAATCAACCGTATTACGCGCATTATTGGCTTCTCATCCATACGAAGAACCCGTTTGCGATTTTTATCCGCTCAATAATTCTTGGAATCAAGTCGGTTCGGGAGTTGTTGGAGAATTACCGGCAGAAGAAGATGAAGAATCTTTTTTACAAAGAATCAAAGATATTTTTCATTTAAAAAGCCTAAAACATTCTCCTTTTACCGGAAAAATGATTCGGGAAGTAGCTCTTTGCGGAGGAAGCGGTGCTTTTTTAATTAAAGATGCCATTGCTTACGGAGCGGATGTTTTTCTTACCGGGGAAGCCAAATATAACGACTATTATGATGTTGAAAACCAAATCCTTTTAGCCGTTTTAGGTCATTATGAATCAGAGCATTGCACAAAAGAATTATTTTTTGATATTATATCAAAAAAAATACCTAACTTTGCCATTCATTTTTCAAATGTAAATGCGAATCCTGTAAATTACATGTAATTATCATTATGGCAAAAAAAGAACAATCAGTAGAACAAACAGACAAAAAAACTACTTCTAAAAAGAAAAAGGAAGAAAGTGCTGTAAATATGGAAACTCCTGTCACACAAGAACCTAAAATAGTGGAAACTGAAGGTAAAGAATTAGTTGTTGAACAAAGATTAGCAAATCTTTACCGTTTGCAATTAATGTTATCTGAAATTGATAAAATTAAAACGCTTCGCGGAGAATTGCCTTTTGAGGTACAAGACTTAGAGGATGAAGTTGCTGGACTTCAAACTCGTATTCAAAAATTTCAATTAGACGCTAAAGATATTGAAACTGCAATTGGTCAACAAAGAATCAAAATCACAGATTCAAATAATTTGGTTGAAAAATACAAAACTCAATTGGATAATGTTCGCAACAATCGCGAATTTGACAGTTTATCAAAAGAAATTGAGTTTCAAGGATTAGAAGTTGAATTGGCGGAAAAACGCATTCGAGAATTCACATATGAAGCTAAAGTGGTTGCTGATGAAATCGAAAAATGCAAAAAACTATTCGAGGAACGTCAAGCGGATTTGAAATCGAAAAAAGAAGAGCTAAACGAAATCATCTCTGAAACGAAAATCCAAGAAGAGCAAGAAAGAGAAAAGGCAAAACAACTTGAAGCAACAATAGAACCTCGTTTATTAACCGCTTTCAAACGGATTCGCAAAAGTGCTAGAAATGGTTTAGCTGTTGTTTATATTCAAAGAGATGCTTGCGGTGGCTGTTTTAACAAAATTCCACCTCAAAGACAACTTGACATCAAACTTCGTAAAAAAACAATCGTTTGCGAACATTGCGGACGAATCATCATCGACCCTGCACTCGCAGGAGCGGAATAAAATTATGAATTATAAATTATGAATTATGAATTGGCGCAAAGCGCAGTAATCATTGCTTTGCGCCAATTCATAATTCATAATTCATAATTCATAATTCATAATTTATAATTCTCATCATGCATCCATTACAGTCTTTTGTATATTGCCCTAAATGTGGGTCTTCGCGTTTTGTAGAGAATAATTTTAAGTCTAAGAAATGTGAAGATTGTCAATTTGTTTACTATTTTAATTCAGCATCTGCAACTGCTGCGTTTATTGTAGATAAAGAGAACCGATTATTGGTCGCTAAACGCGCGAATGAACCAGCAAAGGGAACATTGGATTTGCCCGGTGGTTTTGTTGATTTGGATGAAACTGCTGAAGATGCTATCAAAAGGGAAGTTCTGGAGGAAACGGGTTTAATCGTTTGTGAAATTAATTATTTGTTTTCTCTGCCTAATATCTACACTTATTCAGATTTCGATATTCATACGGTAGACTTGTTTTTTGAATGTCATGTGGCTGATTTATCTAATCTTCATCCGGAAGATGATGTTGCTGAGTTGTTTTTCTTAACAAAAGAAGAAATTAATCCTGAATTATTTGGTTTGGATTCTATCCGAAAAGCGGTGGAAATCTGGCTTAATGTCACTTAGACACGGATTACAAATCCGCGCCAGCGAGGATGCACTGTAAGCTATTTCGCACTACGCTTATTCCGCAAGTTTCGCTTTGCTGCACTTGCGGTTATGCAAACGCCGCACTGCGTGCTCTACCTCTAAATCCCCTAAAGGGGACTTTTGCTGACGCCAGACACCTTGAAATCGCACATACGCAAAGTCGCACGTAAGTGCGATATTTGCATAACCGTAAGTGCAGTGAAGCGAAACTTACGGTGCGTGTAAGCAGCGGATGATTGCCTTATTTGCCGCAAATAACTATTAACTATTTTTGAACATAATAGTGCGGACTGGTACTATCTATTCCGGCTTCTTTCACTTTATCTTGTATATTTTGCCTTAAAGCAGTCATCACTTGAGACAATTTATCGGCATCTTTAATATATGCGTTGATTTGATACACAACATAAAAATCATCAAATGCTTGCTCTAAAACAAAAGGATGAGGTTCTTTCAAAACATCTGCTGTACTTTCGGCTGCATCAATTAATATCTGATGTGCTTTTCGCCAAGGGACATCATAACCAAATGTGACATCCAAATGTACTATTAGCCCCAATGTCCGCGCGGATTCACTCAAATTGGTTATTTGAGAACTCATGATATTCGAATTCGGGATGGTAATGATTTCATTTTTCAATGTTCGGATACGTGTAACAATCGGCGTTTTTTCAACTACATTTCCAATGATGTCATTTATTTTTATCCTATCTCCGATATTGAAAGAACGCATATAAGTTATAATGATTCCAGAGACTAAATTACCGATTGCTGAACTAGAGCCAAACGAGACAATCAATCCGACAAATACAGATATGCCCTGAAAAACAGGAGAACCGGAGCCCGGCAAATAAGGATAAATCAACGCAATCATAAAAGCATATAATAAAAATCGAATGATACTATATGTCGGTTTTGCCCAATCTTGATAAAATCCGGTAATTTTCAAGCGGCCGTGTTCGATTTCTGAAGCCAAATATCCAATCCCTTTCACAACATAGCGAATGACTAACCATATAATGGCGATTGTAAATAAATTAGGAATATAATGTACAAATCCTAATCCTATTTTTTTCAATGGAGTCAAAACATAAGAAAAAAGTTGCATCGCTAAATCCTCTGTTTGAGGAAAAATACTGAATAAAATAGGAATAGATATAACTAACTGAATGATAATCAGAATATATCTAAATATGTTCAGCAGAAAAAACAAGACGTTTTCCTGACGGTCAACACTTAGAAATTCATAATCTTTTATAAAAATTGGTTTTAATAACTTGTTTTTAACAGCATCTAATTTCGCTTTTAATTTCCGAAATCCATAATTCGTAAGTCGAATTAACACATATTGCAAAACCAAAACTAAAATAAAGAGTAATATTCGTCTAATTAATCGAATCAAACTGTGTTTTTCTTTCAGCTCTTTCAAAACTTCAATTATAAGCTCTTTATGTTGATTGGCTAATTCATCGCGAGACATATTTTCCCACATTGCATCTTTGTCCGTCAAAGAAAGAATCACTTTATTTTGATACATGATATCCGTTGTAAATTCTTCTGAAAGAATAAATACAGAATCCGGTTTTAGCGCATAATCTTTCCCCAGTTCAGAAATTGCTTCTTCCGTTTGAAGTGCTCTTTCTTTAGGCAATAAACCGCCTCGATTGGTGTAAATATAAAATAATGTATCTTCTTCCACAATGACAGGAATTCCGGTCGTTATATTTCGTAAAGAATCAATTACGCTTTTTTGTTGCGCTAATTTCAAAGAATCGGCAGCAAATGAAGCTAATTTCATTTGTTCAATTTCCATTCGAAGATTCATTTCTTCCAATCGGCTTTCTTCTAATTGCTGTTGTAAGCTGAAAAATTCAGAGGAATCCGGTTGCTGAACAGCAGAAGCATCGGAAAAAATCGAATCAGAAAGAGTCGTTAGAAAATCTTTGATTTCCGTCTGCGAAAAGACAGATAAAGATTGCCCTATAAATAAGAATAAAGCACAAATAAAATAGCGAAATTGACGTTTCATATAATTAAATAATTAATTTCTTTCAAATATTTGAATCAAAAACATTTAGAGCAATCGTCGCACAAGCTTCCGCATCTGCTAATGCGTGATGATGATTTTTTAAATCAAATCCGCAATAAGTGGAAACGGTTTTTAATTTATGATTAATCAAATGTGGATATTTTTTCCGAGATTGTCTTACAGTACAATGAAATTCATAATCCGGATAATCAATCCGATACATTTTGTGAACGGCTTTCAAACAATTTTCATCAAAAAAACTATTATGAGCGACTAAAGGCAAGCTTTCTATTCTCGGAGCTATATTTTTCCAAACGGCAGAAAAAACAGGTTTATCTTCTGTATCTTTTTGCGTAAGTCCGTGTAATTGCGTACAATAATGTGCGTAATACTCCGGTTCCAGCTTAATTAATTCATAAATTCTATCTACTATTTCTCGATTTCGAACAATTACAAGCCCAATACTGCAAATGCTGGTTAATTCCATATTTGCGGTTTCAAAATCTATCGCGGCAAAGTCTTTCATCTGAAATAATTTCAATTACTCTTTTCTAATAAACAAAGACAAAAATATTAAAATAAATCCAAAAACAAAGGGGAATCCAAAAAACTTCGAAATGCGAAATGCATAACCGCATGTGCAGCGAGGGACGAGCGCAACTCGCGGTTTGGGGCACAGCAAGACATCTCCTCCATGAGGCAAGGCTCTGTTAGCTACCTACCTACCTACCTACCTACCTACCTACCTACCTACCTACCTACCTACCTACCGCAAGTTGCGCTCGTCCCTCGCTACACATGCGGTTATGCATTTCTCGCACCTGCGGTGCTTTGCCAATAATTAGAGATTTTCGCTTGTAGAACATCTCTGAAAAATTGCAAAAGCCTTGTTTTTTAGGCAATTTTCACAACTTCGTTTTCTTGTCTTTCTCTATTTAAAATTACGAACTATTTATTTTTAATACTTTCCAATTTTAAGTGTTTTTTATGCAAAAAAACAAAAGACCTCTCTCCCTGCCCTCCCACAGAACAGAATGTGCTACATCTCTAAAAACGCATTTCCCCTACTAATTTAAGCTTCTTTAATCTTTTTTATTCAATTGTCTTATTTTATTATTGAGTAATCATTATCTTTGCCCCATACTTTTTCAATAGTTATTGTATGAAAAAAATAATCTTCTTACTCTGTTGTGTTTTGTGCATTCAATTAACTCATTCACAACGCTCAGCGAGTTTTATTTCACCGGACCGTCTTTTCTATGAAGGACAATCCATGTTTAATGACCGAAATTACGCCGGATGCATTGACAAAATAACTCAATATAAAAGCCTGTCCAATAATCCGGAATTGATTCAGGAAGCAGACTTTTTATTGGTTGCATCCAACTTCAATCAAGGGCGAAAAAGTGCCGGTTATGAATTAAGAGAATATTTGGATAATTATCCTCAAACGTATCATCGAAACGAGATTTGTTTTATGATTGGCTCCGTTTATTTTCAGGAGAACAACTATAAAATGACCGAATATTGGTTCAAGCAATGTGAGCTGAATCTTCTTTCTGAAGCTCAACAAGAAGATTATGCCTATCGCATGGGAATTGTTCAATTGCAAAAAGACGAGGATAAAGAAGCTTTTCGTCTGTTCTCTTTGCTAAATCAACATAGCACAAAATACAAAGATGCATCGAATTATTATCTTGCTTATATCGCTTACAAAGAGGGAGATTATTCGCAAGCATTAACTCAGTTCAATCGTTTGAAAAACAATGCGGAATTCAGACCGGAAGTATTGTATTATATTGCTCAGATTAATTTTGCTCAAGAAAAATACAATCAGGCAATCAAAGACGGTTTAGAACTGATGAATGGCTATCCAAATCATGCTTACAATGCTGAAATGGAGAGAATCATTGGTCTTTCGTATTATTATGCAGAAAACTATCCAAAAGCGGTTGAATATCTAAATCGTTTTACATCCGAAAATCAATCCATTGACTCAAAGGATTATTACATTTTGGGATTATCTTATTTTAATTTGCAAAATTATTTCAACGCAGCGAGCGCATTCAGCAAAAGTAATCCGCAAGATAATGTGTTGGGACAAAGTACGTATCTGTATCTGGGTCAGTCTTATCTCAAATTGGATGACAGAAATAATGCCTTGAGGTCTTTTGAGTCGGCATCTCGAATGAATCATGATGCGTCAGCAAAAGAAGCTGCTTTATACAATTATGCGATGTTATTGCATCAAAATTCGGTTTCCGGATTTGGAGAATCGGTAACTGTTTTGGAAAATTTCGTAAACACCTACCCCAATTCTATTTATGCTGATAAAGTAAATGATGCTTTGGTAGATGTGTATCTTACAACTAAAAATTATGATACGGCACTCAATTCGATTGCGAAAATAAGGAATCCGGGAAGAAAAATTTTGGAAGCAAAACAAAAGATTTATTATCATTTAGGAACAATCGAATTTACAAATAATGATTATGATGAAGCAATCGATTATTTCACGAAAGCAATTGAGGCCGGAAATTATGCGATAAATGAAAAAGAGCAATCGTTGTATTGGAGAGGAGAATCTTTCTACAAAAAGAACGAATATAGTAACGCGATTCGAGATTATCAGTCTTTTTTAAATACCAATAATAGAACGGGAAATTTAAATGCGCTCGCCAATTACAATATTGGTTATAGTCTGTTCAAGCAAGAACAATACACGCGCGCAGAAGGTTTTTTCAAAACGTTCATCAACAGAGACAAAGGAAATAAAAATATACAGGCGGATGCTTATGCTCGCTTAGGTGATTGCTATTTTAACAATCGACAATTCAGAGAAGCAGAAAATGCGTATAATCAGTCGGTTAACATTATGCCTTCTATGGGTGATTATGCTTTGTTCCAAAAAGGATATGTAATGGGATTGCAAAAAGATTATAAAGGCAAAATCAATCAAATGGATAAATTAATTCGTGAATTTCCTTCTTCGATTTACATTACAGATGCCATTTACGAAAAAGGTCGCGCCTATGTTTTGTCGAACAATAATCAATCGGCAATTGAAACGTATAATATTTTGCTCAATAGATATCCAAATAGCAATTTGGCTCGAAAAGCCGGTTTACAAATCGGATTGCTTTATTATAACTCCAATCAACCTCAAAGAGCGGCTACAACCTATAAAAATGTCATTGCAAAATATCCGGGAAGCGATGAAGCAAAAGTAGCCATTCAGGATTTGAAATCCGTTTATTTTGAATTGAATGACATTAACGGTTATGCTGAATATGTTAGGTCTTTAGGTGGTGCTGTGAAATTTGAAGTTAGCGAACAAGATTCGTTAACGTTTTTGGCTGCCGAAAGATTCTTTTTGAGAGGTGATATAAAAGAAGCACAAAGAGCATTAAACAATTATTTACAATCGTTTCCGAGTGGCGCATTTAACACAAATGCACATTATTATCTTGCCAACACTTATTACGACCAAAAAAATTACGCACAAGCAAAAATAGAATATGCAAAAGTATTAGAAGCCGGTTCAACGCAATTTACAGAAGAAGCAATTGGTAGAACAGCGGAATTACAATACAATGATAAAGAATACGAAGCAGCTTTGGCATCTTACGAAAGATTGCAAAACACAGCAGCAAGGAAAGTCAATCAACATGCCGGTTCTCTCGGAATGATTCGCTCCGCAGCTCAATTAAAGAAATACAATTCGATTCTGAATGCCGCGAATGTATTATTAAAAGATGAATCAATTAATCCCGAAATTGCCACCGAAGCAAAATATTATCGGGCAAAAGCTTATTTGAGTTTAGATGAAAAATCATTGGCAGAAACGGACTTAAAAGATTTATCCAAAGACACAAGAACCAGTTATGGTGCTGAAGCAAAATATTTACTTGCTCAACATTATTTCAATAACGGAAATTCGGCAGAAGCAAAAACAATTGTTCAAGATTATATTAAAAAAGGAACTCCACACGCCTATTGGTTAGCTCGGAGTTACATTTTATTATCCGATATTTACGCTGCCGAAAATGACAAATTGCAAGCTCGTCAATATTTGGAAAGTTTGCAAACAAATTACAAAAACACAAACGACGATATTCACCACATTATTGAAGAACGTTTAGAAAAATTGAAATGAACATGAAAAAGACAATGAAATATATTTATATAAGTTTGCTTGCTCTGTGTTTTTCGTTGCCCATACAAGCACAAACCAATAATGCCGATTTAGAACGTGAGCTTAGTTTGGAAAAGGAATACAATCCCAGCTTGCGGGATGCCAATAAAATAAATCAGTTGCCGGAAATCAAAGAGCCGGAAGCAACCCGGTCGAGAGTGGAATTTTCTAATTATAGTTTGAATTTTTTGATACCTCCTTACATTTCAAATTTGCAGGCAAAAACTTATTTTCCTGATTTTGCAACAAGTAAAAAAAGAGGTTATTTGGATGTCGGCGTAAGTTCCTTAATCGATATTGACGGCGATTTAGGTTATCAAATATTAAATTCCGACAAAAACAGTCTCAATATTTTTGCATCGCATCGCTCCAGCAATAGTGATGTAACTTATTTACAAGTAGATGAAAAGCAAAAAATGAAAATCAATGACAATGTTGGTGGTCTTAATTATATGCATGGTCTTGAAAATGCAAAACTTTTTGCGGATGTTCAATATACTTATTCCGGGTTTAATTACTACGGATTACAGAACATGCCAACAGACCAAGTAAACAATATGTTTCAAGCGCATTTAGGCGCCGCTTCGACCAATAGCGAAAGAATTGCATATAAAATAAATGCGGCTTATACTCTTTTCAAGCAAAAGCAAGGAATAAAAACAGATTATGCAGATTATGCAGATTATGCAGATTATGCCGGCAGAACAGAAAACCGAGTTATGGCAGATTTTGATTTTCATGCTTATCTTACTTCTACCGGAGGTGTAGGAATGGGCGGTTACGTCAAAAACTATTCTTATACAATTCCTCATTCCCGAATATATTCACTAACACATGGTTATTCAGATGATGATTTAGCCAATTATAATTACACTACACTTTCGTTAAACCCTTATTTTACCCTTGAAGGCGATAATTGGAATACGCGATTAGGAGCTACAATAAATATGCAATTCGGTGGCATTAAGAAGTTCTTACTCGCTCCGGATGTTGAATTTAATTGGAGACCTTCGGAACAAGTTTTAATATATTTATTGGGTAAAGGTGGAATCAAAGACAATAGTAATTACGATTTATTTTATGAAAATCGCTACATAAATCCTATTTATAGAGTCTACGATTCAAAAATTCCTTTGGACGGAACTTTAGGCTTCAATTTTTCTATATTGTCTAACTTAGAAGTTGACCTTTTTACCGGATATAAACTTATTAATGATGAACATTTTTATACAATATCAAATTTAGGCAATAGTTATATCGTTCCTCAATACGCTAATGCAGCAACATTTAAATTGGGTGGAACTCTTAAATATGCCTATCAAGATATTTTTGATATGAGCTTAAAATTATGCTATTATAATTGGGAAGTCAATGAATTATCCGACATAAACTCCGTTAACAATGACAGTTATGAATTAACAGCTTGGAACAAGCCTAATTTCGTAAGTGATTTGAATCTCGGATTTAAAATTCCAACAATTCCACTTCGAACAGATTTGGCTTACCGCTTGGAAGCCGGAAGAAAAGCACTCAATTACAATGCAATAGAGATGAAAAATATCAATGATTTAAATTTGAAAATAAGTTACGCTTTCAATAATACATTTACATTATTTGCAAAGGCGAACAATCTTTTATCTCAAAAGTATGAGCTTTGGGACGGTTATCCGGCGCAAGATTTCAACATTATGGGAGGTATAAGCGTTAAGTTTTAAAGTTTTTTGTAACTTTGCGCGCTCAAACAGGAATGAAATAGTAAGATATGCAAAAAAATCTAGTAATTGTAGAGTCCCCAGCTAAGGCTAAAACCATTGAAAAATTTCTAGGTGAAGATTATAAAGTTCTATCTAGTTACGGACATATCCGCGATTTGAAAGACAAAGGTTTAGGAGTTGATGTTAAGAATGACTTCAAACCGGACTATGTAGTTTCTTCAGATAAAGCGGAATTGGTAAAAACCTTAAGAAAAGCAGCAAAAAGTGCAGAGATGATATGGCTCGCTTCCGATGAGGACCGCGAAGGAGAAGCGATTGCTTGGCATTTACATGAAGTTCTCGGATTAAATAAAGAAGATTCGAAGCGGATTGTTTTTCACGAAATTACTAAAAATGCAATTCTTAATGCAATCGAAAATCCAAGAGATATTAATGCGAATCTCGTGAATGCACAACAAGCGCGTCGCATATTGGACCGAATCGTTGGTTTCGAGCTATCTCCTATTCTATGGAAAAAAATCATGCCTTCTTTGTCTGCCGGAAGAGTTCAATCGGTTGCAGTAAGACTGATTGTGGAAAGAGAAAGAGAAATCAATCAATTCAATGCAGAGTCTTTTTTCCGGGTAATTGCACAATTTATTTTACCGGATAATAAAACGATTCTTAAATCAGAATTAAATAAAAGATTCAAAACGGAAGAAGAAGCGAATGCCTTTTTAGAAAAGCTTAAAGACGCTACTTTCACGATTGAAGACATTAATACTCGTCCGGGTAAAAAATCTCCGGCTCCTCCTTTCACAACTTCAACTTTGCAACAAGAAGCGGCTCGGAAAATAGGATACACGGTTGCACAAACCATGTCTATTGCCCAAAAATTGTATGAAGCGGGATTGATTACTTATATGCGTACTGACTCATTAAATCTTTCCGTTTTAGCATTAGATGCAGCTCAAAAAGAAATTCAAAGCGAGTTTGGAGAAGAATACATCAAGATTCGACATTATCAAACGAAATCCAAAGGAGCTCAAGAAGCCCACGAAGCAATTCGTCCGACTTATATGGACAGACGAATCGTCAAAGCTTCAGCTCAAGAGCAACGATTATACAAATTGATTTGGGAAAGAACTGTTGCATCACAAATGGCAGATGCAAAATTGGAACGAACAACTGTTACGATTGGAATCAGCACTGTTCCTTCCGAAAAATTTCAAGTTCAAGGAGAAGTTATCAAATTTGACGGATTCTTGCGTGTTTACTTAGAAGATACAGATGACGAAAATCAAGAAAATAATAGCTCGGACATAATTCTTCCTCCGATGCAATTAAACGAAATATTGACTTTGTCTGAAGCCAGTGCATTTGAGCGTCTTACTCAAAAGCCTGCCAGATACACAGAAGCCAGTTTGGTTCGCAAAATGGAAGAGTTGGGAATCGGTCGTCCTTCAACTTATGCGCCCACGATTTCCACAATTCAACATCGAGATTATGTTATTAAAGGAAATAAAGACGGCGTTGAAAGAAATTTCATTACACTTCTCTTAAAAAACAACACTGTATCTAAATCTCTGAAAAAAGAAACAGTTGGTGCGGATAAGAACAAACTAATGCCCACCGATTCGGGAATGATTGTAACCGATTTTCTAATAGGAAATTTTCCGGATGTTTTGGAATACAATTTCACGGCCGATTTAGAGAAGGAATTTGATAAAATAGCAGACGGCGAGCTGAAATGGACGGATGCATTGCATAAGTTTTATGATTTATTTCATCCGGTTGTAGAGGAAGTTTCTTCTGCAAAAACAGAATATAAGATAGGCGAAAAGATGTTAGGTACAGACCCGAAAACGGGAAAACCGGTTTCAGCAAAAATCGGACGTTTTGGTCCTTTCGTACAAATTGGTTCTGCCGAAGATGAAGAAAAACCTCAATTTGCAAAATTAGAGAAAGGTCAATCCATTGAGAGTATAACTTTAGAGGAAGCCTTGAAATTATTCGGTTTGCCTCGCACAGTCGGAGAATGGAAAGGAAAGCCTGTCATCGCTGCGGTCGGTCGTTTTGGTCCTTATTTGAAATGTGGAGACGATTTAACGACAACTATTCCTAAAAACTACAGTCCTTATACAATTTCTATTCAAGAGGCTGAAGAATTGATATTAGAAAAGATAGAAAAAGAAGCCAAAAAGCATATTAAGTCTTTCCCGGAAGATGAAAATCTACTTGTTTTGAATGGTCGTTATGGTCCTTATATTTCGCACAATAAATTAAATTACAAGATTCCCAAAGGTTTGGTTCCGGCTGAATTGTCTTATGAAAGTTGTATGAAGATTATTCAGGAAGCTCCTGAAAAGAAACCAAGGGGCAAAGGTTCTACGGCGACGGCAAAAACGACAAAGACAAGCGCTGCAAAAAAGAAGACAACTGCAGCAAAGAAAACGACAACGAAAAAGGCAAGTACTGCTAAAAAGACAACAACGACAAAAGCGACAAAGAAGTAAATAATAACTCACAAAAAAGCCGTTTCACATTTCTGAAACGGCTTTTTTAGTGCTAAATGATTTCCTCGTATCTCTTTGTGAGTTGTTGAGTTTGAGACATATTTTATAGATTTATTGATTATTACCTTTCTAAAATGGCAGTCGCTATCGCATATTGCTCTGTATGATATCCAATAATTCTTAATTCTTAACAATAGTTTATTTAGCATCATATCTGTAAAACAAAAAATAGCAACCGATAAATAATACAATAAACCAAATAGCCAATAAAACAATATCATTCAGACCTTCCAGAAATATCGCTTTCTGTGAAGCAGGTTGATATTTAAAATAGGGAATTTCACTAGATTGCAATGGATTTTGCGAAATGAATGTTTTACATGTTCCAAAAAACTGTGTAGAATTCCAAAACAAATGGTAGCTATTCGGGTCTGCAGCATCCTTATCATTAATAAAAGAACGAAGATTATTTTGGTAATTGAGAGCTTGCGTATGGAAATTTCTATATCCATAATAATTTGTATCCGCGATGCGGTCGCTAATCCATTTAAACGTCATGTATGGCGATATTTTTGACAAATTAATACTTCTGTCCGATTGCTGAAAGATAAGATTGACATATTCATTCCATACACTTTTGTGTATTTCTTCTGCTTGGTCACACATTTCTTTCCATATATGCACGCCTTCTACCGGAGGATTATTTTCCCAATCAGATGTCCAATGTCTACTACTGCGGTTGTTCTCATACAATGCCTCCTCTTTACGATTTTGCTCTTCAATTCCAGGTACAGGAGAGAGATTTTTTGCCATTAGCCAACTAATATTAGGTAAAACGAAAACAAAAACAATCCATACCAACAAGCATACAATGGAACTTACAGAAGAATTAGGCGTTAACAATGATATGCCGAAAAAAAGCAAGATATTAATTCCCAAAATGAGAATGGCAAATACTAAAAATAGAATGACTTTAGCATAATCTCCCGCTAACAATATGATACCGGAGGATAATTGGAAATAGAGCAAACTAAGAATAATACCAAGCACAATCGGAATTAACAAGATAAACCACAAGGACAATAGTTTTCCTAGTAATATTTTCCAGCGGGGTACGGCACCGGAAAGAATAAGTTTTAATGTCCCGGATTCTCTTTCTCCTGAAAATGCATTATAAGCAAAACACAAACAGACAAAACTGAAAAGATAGATAATTATGTTTGTCCAATCTAAGGCGACAAAAGGACGGAGATAATTATTATATGAATCGAATTTTTGAGGAATACTTATTCGAAAATAACTTACTTCAATTCCATTCGGAAGCGCCTTATTATTCTGAGAAATAAACGATAAATTCGAGGGAGCTTTGCCTATCTTTTGTTTCGATGTTGCAATGTCAAACAACCGGAGTTCTTGAATGTCATCAAACTGGCTATTATTTTCGAGAATTAATTCTTCATATTCACTTTTCAGGCTACTGTATTGTTGTTCAGAAACAAATCCTCCGACACACATTAATATTGTCAAAATCAAGCAGGAAAACAGCAATCGCTTATTCAGCAATGCGTTTTGTAATTCTTTTATAAATATATATTTTACCATGTCCTTATTGTTTTACATTTTGAAAAGAAACTAAACCAACGAAAAATAACATCAAATTCATTCCAATGATGAATAGAATTTCGACAGGAAATTCACTTTTTTGTTTTAATATAAAAACAGGAGCATCCTCATACGATATTTTTGGATAACTATCTTTGTTTGAATACATTTCTTTTTCATTCTCTGAATAATCCTCCCAATCATCTTTCCACTGGTTTTCTGGAAATTGTGTGTAAAAGTTCTCTGAAAATGCGTTTTTTGTATTTAAATAACCAAAAACAAAGGACCTGAATAGTTTGAGTTCTTCTTGAATATATTTATCCCGATACGCTATATTGGTATTGGATAATGAAGATACGGATTGTTCGTATAAAATATCAGGCAAAAAACAAGTAAACCAATTATTTACATTTTGTTGCTTCAGTTGTTTTTGATATAAGGCGTCTCTATGAGAGCGAATATCCTGCTGATATTTGAAATAGATAGGTAATGCATTTTCCCATAGAATCCGGTTATTTCCCATTACAAATTTTTCGCTTATACCTACAACTGACCACATAGTAAAATGGGTTTCTCGCAAACGTGTCAATAGTCTCTGTTCTTGTACGTTGGGGTCGAATTCGGCAATTATGGGAGCATGAAACGCCTTTCCGGTCATAAAATACTCCCAATCCAACTCCAATGGAAGCACTGTAAATTCATTGAAACTATTATCTTCAATCGTTTTAATTTCCCTGTTCATATTTCTGTTTTCGGCATCCATTGGCTTATTTACCAGACTACTGATTAAATTTGGATAAATAAATGAAATCGTAATCCATAATAAAACGCCCCACAATATAGAACTTCCGGCACTAAAGGAACGAGATGACAGAAGTAATCCTAAAAGAATAAAAACGGATAAATACAAAAATGATGTTAAAAACAAAAGCGAAAGCTTTGACCAAAACATTGCGGATGTCTGTGCCATTGGATTTATTACAATCAAAACGATTATTGAAAGGAATAAAACAAACAAAGACAATAGAATAGAAAGACTTGTTGCACAATATTTCGACAAATAGTAATCCGTCTTTTTTACCGAATTGGCAAACACTAATCGGTATGTGTTATTTTCTCTTTCACTCGAAATAAGTCCGGCGGATAAAATCAAGGTAAATAAGCTTAAAATTTTAACTATATCTGAAATATCCATATCTGAGAATACCGATAAAAACGGATTTCGTCGTTGTGCAGTTTCTTGAAAATCCGTCAATCTTACCGGAGAAATCTCGACCTTATTACCTACCGATTCATCAATTCCTTTATGAAAAACAGACAATAAGTTCGGTGCAATCAATACCGGAATCGAGAATTGCGAATAAACCATTGTTTCTCTCTGCTTTTCGGTGCTGACTCTCAACTCTTCCTGATATGCCAACTGCCGCTCAGTGAAATCAGTCAATTGAATGTATCCACAGGTAAAAGCCATTAGTAATGAGACCAACATCATCAGCAAAAAAATGAATGAATGGGTCTGATTACGCAATTCACTTTTTAATAATACAGCAAAATTATTCATATTGTAGCATTTTCGATTATTGTTTCGATAAAGTATGTTCAAACGAAATGCCATTCTTGTAAGTTATTCGTTCTCATAAAATTAAGCTTTGTCTTGTTAAGGTGGAGTGGCTTTGTTTACACATAAAATACACAAAATGAGTAATGGGGAAAGTCGTTAGGCTAAGGGTTAATACCAATGTCGTCAATTTAAGGAAGACGTAGATTTAATCCGTTAGATTATAATCTAATAAGATTTTCCTTAAATTGACGACATTGGTGTTAATACTACTTGAATAATTCCGAATGGCTACCAAGTCTAAGAAGTTCAATGATACCATTGTTTTCATCGAACCAAATAAGCAAATCTCCTTCTATATGACATTCCATACAGTCGCTAAATTGCCCGGAAAGCATGTGAGCTCTTAGTTCTACAGGTAAACTTTCTTCATTTTCAAGCATCCATAGTACTTCTAATAGCTTTTCAAGTTTCTTAGGATAATTTCGATATTTCTTAAAATCTTTTTTGAATTGCGTACCGTAATGCAATATTTTCATTCTTCAACTGATTCGATAAAAGCTTCCAGGTTATTGGTATCTATAGTTCCGGCAATTTTTCCCGAACGAGCTTCTTTTATGGCTTCTAAAGTAGTTTCATTTGGGTTGTTATAAACACTATCTATAAGAATACATTCTACATAGTTGCTTAGGCTTCTATTTGCTTTCTTTGCTTCTATTTTCAGTCTACCAAGTAGATTTTCGCTTAATCTGAAAGCCGTTTGCTTTTTAGCTGTTTTTGTTTCCATTGTAATACAATTGTTATACGTTGTAGCACAAAAGTAATACATTTTTTTAGACAAAAAATTATTTGTGTGTTTTTTATCAAAAATAGGAGGTGTTGCAAAGGCGCGTAGCGCCTTTGCAACACCTGGGTAATTACCATCTTTTATATCACATCATACCGTTCAAACCTCAATACCGCCGCAAAAAACATCACACCCATGTAAACCAGCATTACAGCCAGATATTTCATCGTTTCTGCCAGCCGCTCTCCAATAGTAGTGGAACGTTCAACAAATTGAGGTATTTCTTCATAAGAAACAGGCTTTTTGGTGGTTGAATAATCCTCCCTTGGATTGTACCAATGCGGACTTTCATCGTCTTTTGCGTCCAAATCCTTGAACCATTGCAAATATTGTATTTTGAAATTTTGCAAATCGGAATGATTTTTTTTCAATCTTAAATACCCTCCGTCCAATAAGGCCTCCGCTCCATACTCAAATACAGCAAGCGGAGATATCCAGGTCCATTGGCGGGTTTTTTCCGTTTGAAGAAATTGCTCCCGAAGATGTTGGTCCAAAAAATCCGCTTGATTTTTGTCAAAAGCCATGAGCATTTCCGCTCTGATTTTATGCTCAGGGGCAAAAGGCTCATTCGACTTAGACATCCATTTCCCGTCAGGAAAGCTTGCTTCAATCTCTTTTCTTTTATCTTCAATTTTTTGCCAAACAATCTTTTCTTTTTCTACGGGATAAAAAGCAATAGCGATTGTTTTGGAAATATTGGGAATAGCAATTAAAAACAGCAGCCATACCGATATGGACAATAAAAGACTCATGTTCGAATTGCGACACAGAACAGAAGTAAGCATTCCTATTGCAGTCATACTTCCTGTGAAAAAAACGATGAATAAAAGGAATAATCCAATTTCGGAAAATACTTCGCTATTCATGTTGACTGTTGAAGACAGCATAAGAATTATAATTGATACAATTGTTCCTATGACCGCTAACATAAGCAGCAAGGCATTGATTGCTATGAATTTAGAAATAAGGAGCTGTCCTCTTTTGACCGAATTTGACAAACAAAGCGAGAGAGTGTGTTGCTCTCTTTCGCCGAAAATGGTATCAAATGAAAAAATGATTGCAAGAAAACTAAATAGTATCAGTATAATAAAACTCCAATTAATGCGATTGGAGGGCATAATGAAAGGATTTGATTTTGCATTGTTGATTTCAAATCCCAGTTTATTAAAAGCTGTATATATCAATGTATTAGGTATGTTCATTTCCCCGCAATCCGAAATAAATCCGCTGTTACGAGGAGGCAATTGATACGACCGCCAGGAAGTCGCGACATTAGTTGCGTTATTAATTCTATTCCGTAAAGCTTGTTCGTGAAAGCTTGTAAGTTCATTGTATTTTTTTACTGTTTCTTTCTGTTCACTTATATAGGTGAGAGGAGAGGCAATAAACATGATAAGAACAATACTCAATGCAATCGGAAAACGTAATCCGTAAAGAAAGTTCTGTATTTCGCGAATAATTAGGATTTTCATTTGTTTTGTTTTTTATTTGTATTGAACGACTTTATCTTACATCATATCGAATGAATGAAATGAACGAAAACCAAAATAGAATAACACACGATACTAATATACCAACAAGTAAGTAAATTTGATTGAGCAAGTCTTTACCCAAAGTGGGTTGTGTATATGTAAACTCCGGGAATCCGGCAGTATCGACGTATCCAAAGGAACTAAAATCGAAAGTAGATTCCGGTTTAGCCCACTCGTTCCATGCATTTACAGCCTCACTTGCTTCAGAAAAGTTTGCAGGAAAATCCTCTTCCTTTTGCATCGTAAAAAGAGCATAAGAAGAGTAAATTTTGTTTTGCACAAAATATCCATAAAAAACATCTTGAAATTGCCGGACTTGCTCCATAAAATGCACTTCGGATTCCATATCCGTTCTACAGAGCGAACTCGCTACATACTTGAAAATTTCAGAAGGAGACAGACAGGAAAGAAAACGGACTGTTTTTTCTTGCTGATATATTTGCTGTAAATAATCGGATTGAATGGCCCATTTTTTATCACAATTTTCTATGAGTATCGGGTTTATCAATTCTTTTCTTCGCCGTTCGTATTCCATGTCTGCTTTTGGCGTAAATAGAATCAAAAAGCCACCGTCCCAATCCATGCCGGCGCAATAATAATACCCCTGAAGAGATAAGCCTTCGTTTGTTAATGTTTTTTCTATTTCAGGACTCTGAGTATCCCAAAATTCTTTATCTATCATTCTGGTATTATATCTTAATTGCGTATAATCCTGTGCTTTTGTCATGTTTTTTCCGAGAAATGTGGCTGTATTGGGTAATAAAAACATTAAAAAACACCAAATGAATAAATTAATAATAATGCTGTGGGTGGAGCTTTTGGTACAACTTGAAATAAAACCACCAAGAAATGTAAAAAAAGCAAAGTATATTCCACTTGTTAGTATCAACATTCCGATTCGCCCATAGTCACTTCCTGTGAAATGAATGGAAGGAGATAGTTGTATCAGGATTAAAATAATGATAAAACAGATGAGTATGATTGGCATTAAAGTCAGGAAAATACCTGAAATTTTCCCGAAATAAAAAACAGAACGGCTTATCGAATTACTAAGGGACAATTTCAACGTTCCGTTTTCTTTTTCTTGAGAAAGAATGTTGTAAGAAAATAAAATACCCAACAAAGACAAAAGGATTGCAAGTGCAGAAATAAAATCCAATGAAATAAAACCACCAAGAAAAGGATTTTCATTTAGAAAAACTGTGTTTGAGGAGAAAGTAGGTTTTTCCTTGTTGTCTAATTTTACCGTTGAACCCGTTTGTTCGGATATCCCATTTGAAAAAATACTGAGAGGCGATACCGGTTTTACAATTAGAGGATTCACTTGTTTCAACACTTGCGACTCTTTGTAAACGCGTTCAGCTTCTTTCAAATCAAGTTCATATTGAGCCATCCGATTTTCATACGTTTTAATACCCGTGTAAACCGTATAGGGCATTAATGTAAGGCATAACAATAATCCGATTATAAAACCGGGAGTAAGAATGTTATTCCGAAATTCTTTTTTAGCAATTAACCAAATCATAGTTAGTAAAATTTAATAGATTCTCGTTTCGCCCATATATTCCAGATATAATTTTTCCAAATCTTCTTCCAGAAATTCTTCACGTGTTAACAGTTTTACCATTCGCCCTTGTTTCATAATTCCCACTTTGTCGGCTAACTCTTTAGCACGAAAAATATCATGCGTGCACATTAAAATGGCTTTTCCTGCTTTTTTTTGCTCTTTTAAAAGAGCAACCAATTCAGCAGCCGCTTTTGGGTCGAGACCCGAAGTTGGCTCATCCAACAACATATTATCGGCATCTTTTGCCAAAGCAATCGCAAGTCCAACCTTTTGGCGCATCCCTTTTGAGAATGTTTTTAATTTTTTCTCAAAAGCCTCATCCTGCAATCCGACCTTGCGAAGCAAAGCATAATAATCCGCTTTAGTAAGATTTGTTTTACCTCCGAGTTTAGCAAAAAAATCCAAATTCTGCCTAGCTGAAAAATTTCCATACAGCATCACATTTTCGGAAAGAAATGACACATTTTTTTTTGCTTCTAATGGCTCTTGAGTAACATCAATACCATTGATTAACGCTTTTCCTAAAGTCGGATTGATAAAATTCAGGAATAAATTGATAGTAGTTGTCTTTCCGGCACCGTTAGCACCTAACAGGAAAAAAATCTCTCCTGCCTTGATTTCAAGGTTCAAAGAATCGAGGGCTAAATGATTGTCCTCGTATCTTTTTGTGAGTTGTTGAGTTTGAAGCATAATTTATAGTTTTATTATTTGTTAACAATTACTTTTCTAAAATTGCAATCGCTATCGCATATTGTTCTGTCTGAGATAAAGAATTTATTAAGTATATCCAAATACGATGCCAACGCCACAAGTTGCTAACTATCAAAATATTAGCAATTTCTTTTAATTAGTAAATCTTTTAATTGCACAAAAAAAATACTCAAAATGAGTAATCGGCGGGGCAAATTAAGAGTTAAGAGTTAAGAATTATCGCAGTGCAAGCGCATTTAAATTTAAAACCTCGTAAATGGTAGAGACGCAATGCTTGCGTCTCATTCCCGAATCGTTCAAAATGGAATTGTTCAAAACAGAATTGTTCAAAACAGAATTGTTCAAAATGAGACGCAAGCATTGCGTCTCTACACATACCATAAAATATTTAAATGTGAGTTTGCCCTGATTTATATCGTTGCATTGCGCCCATTCTTAATTTTTAATTCTTAATTCAACCGATTGGTTGGTAGGTTATTCCAATCCGTATTTTTTCATTTTATTAAACAAGGTTTTTCTACTTATTCCAAGATAGGATGCGGTATCGGTTTTGCTGAATTTGCATTGTTCTAGAGCTTTTAAAATGGCATCTTTCTCCGTTTTTTCTTTTTGATAATCCAATCGTGGCGGAAGGTGTTCTGGAAGTATTTTTCCGGTTTTGCAAACAATCAAGGCACTTTGAATTGCATTCTCCAAATCACGGATATTACCCGGCCAAGTATATGCTTGTAAAATATTTAATGTTTCTTTGGAACAAGTTGTCACTTTGGTTCGAAGATGTTCATTATGCTTACGGATAAAGTAATCTGTCAGCAGTGGAATATCTTCGCTACGCTCCCGTAAGGGTGGAAGTTGAATTACAAATATATTGATTCGATAAAAAAGGTCCAAACGAAAAGTATTGTTTTGCACCCGTTCAAATAAGTTGTTATTCGTGGCAGAAACGATTC
>JGI996J12353_1000090_pt1 | contig 27956 bp, 45 predicted proteins | sample IntmicLarv5ML5BL_FD_12353 | JGI IMG/M metagenome (IMG submission 12353) | reverse complement strand
CAGGAGTTCCATCTTTCTTCATTCCTGTCTCTACCCCTATATAGCATTTCGCTACACCCCTACAGTGGTCATTTATCGCCTCACTTGGGTTCTTATAACCCAACGATTTAGCTACATCACTACCTACAAAGTGTGTCTTTCCGTTAATTTCCACCACTCGGACATTGCCGAACCGTGGATTACTAAATAATTTTAATTCATTCATGTTATTTCGTTTTTATTTGCTTGAAGTTAATTTTCATCAGGGATTAGTAATTTAAGTTGAGCGATACAGTCGGTATGAGGATTATCTGAATAGCTGCCCATTTGGGAGAACTTAGAAAATTCATTGAGCAACCCGCGTGAAAGGATGAATGAATATGCGCGATTCTTGGCATCGCATTCAATCTCGAATCGTCTTGCTGCTTCATTGATGAAATCCTCGAACGTAGGAATAGAATATGGATTGGAACATTGCAACTGAACAGTTGCTACAGATACAGTTTTCGTACTGTTGGACGTTACATTAGCATTACTATTATTCGTGCTGCTGTAATTTTTCATTTCCTTGGTCATTTGTTCATGAAAAATTAAAGTATTTAAAATAGAGAAGGCTGTTCGCCTCCCGATTTCCGACCAAGGAACCATTACACAAGTGCAACAGGAACACGGGATTTGAACAGCCTTGTATCTTTGCAGACAATAGCAGACAAATAGACATAAAAATGCCCGTTGCAAACTTGATATAATCCGTTCCTTGGTCTGAAACTGCTGCAAATATACTATTTTTTTTTCTTTCCGGCATATACGATTAGCTAATTGTTTTATATTTTTAATTGATACTCCCAAAAACTCAGTTTTCCTTTCACATTTTCAATGGGCTTGTCGAATACTACCGGATTTGCAAGCACCCAATTCCAAACGCCTTTCTCAGCCCAAATAGAATCATATTCCTGAACGCAATCGACAATTTCAACGCTTCCGATGATTGCCGAATTTTCATCACAATCTCTAAATCTGAATCCATGAGACAAACCATGATGCGAAATCATGGTTAACTGTTCTATTGAAAATGTTTCTCCTAAGGTGTTTATTCGTTCCGGTTTAGCAGATGCATGGATTAATACCCTTCCTCGGAAATTAGTTTTCCACGTGCGGTTCTCAACATCTTTGATTCCCGAACAAATTAAATGCGCCCAAGGCTGCTTTACGGTTAATGCTTTCATAAGTTTATTTTATTTTTGAAAATATTACCAATTTCTTGTCGGTGCGATTAATCAAATGACATTTATGTTCTTCTACACATTCATTTATCCATAAATCTCCGTCTCTCCCATCTGCGTAATAACATCCGTCACAGGCAGCTTGTGAAACTTGTGAAACTTCAAGCAAAAATCCACCTTCCCAAAACCTTGTCCCTATTCTACGTTCTTTCATTGCTCTCTTTACTTTTTAGATGATTCATCATTGTGGTACTCACACCAACTTCCACAATGAGTGAAATCCAGATAAAGAAGACAGAGTCCGTCACCACCTGCATCTTCATTTTCAAACATATTACAATTACCACAACAAAGGCTCTCGCCTGTCTCTATATTGATCATCTCTGTGTGGCTGCATTCGCCATTATCGGCGTGTCGTTGAACTGCTTTTGTTTTCATTTTTCTATATTTTTCTGAATAATTTTAATTGATACTCACAAACTCCATTAGCGGACCCAAAGAAATCCCAACTTAATTGATCTAATTTCGGAGCTTTAGTGTAATGTCTCCTACACTCTCTCTTGCAGCTCTTGTTGCTGCAAAATGTTATGTCTTTGTTCATATCCTGTATTAATTAATTATCAACTACAAGCCACTCACCCTCAGTCATAAACTCCGGATTACATCCAAATTCAATAAAGTCTTCTTCTTCTGCTGTATATCCGAGAGGGCAAGCAGAACCATAGCAGCTACCAATCCATTTACAACCGTATTTTGAGAGAATTTTATTCGATTCATTCCAGTCTCTCATGTAAAGAATAATTTTTGCCTTTTTTATAAATTTTCGTGCAAGCCTACGATTACATTTAATATTTCTCCTGGTCATTCTTTTTGCAAGGAAACCCTTCCTGTTTTCATCGCAACAATCCCAAATCCCTTTTACTTTTTGAGCTAAATCTCCATCTCCGAAATCAGGATGAAAGTAGGAATATCCGGAAAACAAATCGCTTACTTCGGTATTGAAATAACCGCATCGGCGACACAAATCATCAATATGTTCTAATTCTCGACTCATGGTCTATTTTTAGTTATTAAATAAAATAGCTGGCATGGAATTATCCAGCATAAACAGTGCTTCAATGGATAATACTTTAGGGTAATTCTTTTCAAATTCAGAGAATGTTTGAAAAATATCTGGATTATCTTTCAATGAATCATGTACTACTATTGAATTATCTTTCATATATCGACAACAGATGATATGATTCTTTTCTTTTGTTGATGGTACAACAATAAAGAATGGATACCAGCAATTATCGTAAGGGTCTTTTGATAAGTCTGTAGTGCTAAAATCAATCATTTCAACAGGTTCTTGATTGTTGTACCTGAGATATGATATATAACAATTCTCCTCTCTTTCAAAAAGATACTGATTTAATTTGCCAACATTACCTCCATTTACCTCTCTTTCCAGATTTCTTTCTGTTATCGGCCAGTTGTCTTGAAAAGCATTAGCGAGAGCATATAGCCCACACCCATACGGTTGTTCTTGTTTAAAATGTTTCATTGTTATTTTGCTCGGCTACCTATACGCCGAAAGGTCTAATATTTGTTTTAAAATTTTAAATTATTTCCTGAAACTTTTTCCTTTCAATTCGATGACATTAAACATCTCCTTTACTCTATCGGCAACGTAATAGTCATACAACTTATGAATACCTTCAAGCGAAAGATTTGTCGTTACGTGGGTTTTACACTCCGATAAAAGCTCGTATCTTGCTTGGATAATATATTGCATTATATTTAGCTCTGTTCCGAAATTCCTAACCGGAATAGGTTCTCGTCCGACTTCATCGAAGCCTATTGTCAAGGGCTTTCCGTTGTTGTACGTAAGATATTCTAAAATACAAATACCTCTATCCGAAAAATCCATAGCGATTTTCGTTGAATTTGAAATCACAAAACCTCCTGAGTTTCTATGCCAATGGTTTCTCACACTATCATGCGTAAGTTCAAGCGGATGCAGAAAACTGTCATATTTTTCTATAATTTTCAACAAAGTGGATTTTCCGGTCCCAATAGACCCCCATAGCCAAATGCCTTTTGTCGGATTGTATTTTCCGTTTTCAGCGTTACAATACGCATATAAGTCGTTTAGCAACTGTTTGTTTTCATTCGTTACCTGAAATTCAGGACAAACACAGTAGACCGCCTTTTTGAATAAATCAATTTTGGACACCGCAGAATGCGCTTTCATTTTTACCTCCTTCCTCTAAATTTTCAAGCTCAGACTCCCACCTGCGCTGATTAAGCCAAGTTTTCAAATGGGTGTGTTCGGGCACAAATTGCCCAGCTTGTCTTCTCGAATTTCTCCAACTGATTAATTTTTCAAGTGCAGGTTTCAATAGAAAAACAGCTTCCGAGTAATCCTGATGTTTTTTGCAGAAGTTTTCAAATTCGGTTTTGAATCCTTGCTTGGTTCCCGGATAGATTTTTCTAAATTCCTCAAAAACATTTTCAAGATTTTTTTTATCTATTTTTTTAATGTTTTGTTTAGTTTTGTTTTGTTTATCTTTAGTCGGCAAAACCTCAGCACTAACCTCGTTAGTAACCTTGTTGTCAACCTCAGCACTAACCTCGTTAGTAACCTTGTCTAATTTTGACAAGGTATAAAGAACATTAGGACTTCCATTTGTCGTTTTGAAAGATATTAATCCTGCTTGCTGTAATTTATTTCGAGCATTTTTAAGAGTGTTAAATGAGATGCTTAAATCCGCTCCGATTTTAGCATTGTTACGCTTGAATGGATTCTTCCAATGACAGATATTGCATACCTCCACTAAATGGAAATAAACCGCTATTTCTGTGGTGCTGAATGAATGTTCTTCGTGCGAACGCCAAAAACCTCTTATTAGTTCGATATAATTCATTTTAATTCGTTTATTATCTTAAAAATGCCACTAAATAGACTTCCGTGTGTCATAATTATTCGTTGAAAAATCTATATACAGCTAAACCAATATACATATACAACCATTCCTCCGAAAATAAAATAGCCGCTGCGAATGGTATAATCATAGCAATTATCCACATGATTCGCTTAAATGTTTTTTCTTTCATATAGTCTAAATTTTAGCAGTTATATGTTCATTACATAGTTCTACGAAATACCGCCTATTGGCGTGCCCTAATTCAGAATATTTTTTACCCGTAATTAGGTTGATTTCGTTTTTAATGTGGAGATGCTCAACAAGAACACATCCACATTTATGCTCTAATTTCTTGGTTTCTTACAATAAGAGCAAATTGCCCTTTTTCCTTGATTCGGCTTCTCAGAAGGATGCCAATTTATGCAGTTACATGTTTTTCTTACTTCTTTTTCCATCGGTCTAAATTTGTTTTAAATTCGTGAAATTCTATTGTGTTACCTAAATGGTCATATACTCGGAAGTTCCATTTGTCTGCCGATGGAAAATAATCCAAAGCAGAACATCGTATTTGCTTCATAAACTTATTTGTTAAAGCTGCTTGGTGAGCCGTTTTAATGCCATCGTGTGTTTTATGTTTTATAATTTCCATTTGTTTTCGGTCTAATTTATTTTTTTTTCGTTATATTCTTTATGTTGGGTCTAATTTAAATACTTCTGTATACATCGCAAATCGCATCCGAAATTCTGCTTAACTCATTTTCCAAATCACTAATAGTGTCCATGAGATTAGCGTTCGTTGTTATTGCATCGTCTAACTTTCTTTGTAATTCTGCTATTATTAAATCTTTTTCGTCCATATTTTTATTTTTAATTATTGATAGAAAGAAAAACATCCTCTATTTTTGAATCTCTAAGTATTCTTGCGTTTTCAACCCCGAAAGACACGAGAACAGAACCACATCCGGGACTATCTCCAGTTGTTCCGTCTGGACGATAGAAGTTTATTCTCTTTCTGAGAAATTTTATTCCGGATGCCTTTTTAAAAATGATATCGTGAAACATCTTATTGTCGCATCGATTAAACAATAAGGCAATGCCGTTTCCGTGCTCCGCTAACTTCCGTACAAATAGATTAATTAGTGGCCTTGAATATGGAGGATTGAGCCATACGCGACCGCTCCATTCTTGCTTTAGCCCATCATCATCTTTGTTATACATCTTTTTTGCAGTACTCCAAAGAGGATTAATAGCCACGCAGGGGTCTAGGTCAAATACGCCCAAGCTCTGTATTATTTCAAGTGGCGTATACCACTCATCTGTGGCTTTTGCTTTTCGTTCAAATGATGTATTCATATTATTTCATTCTTTATGATTTCATTGCTCAGGTCTTGCCATTGCCATCACTAACACTTTTATATTGTCAAAATAAGTAATGGTTTGTCCATAGCTTTCTTTATTATAGAAAATTTCAATGCTTTCATATCCTTTTATCAACGCAACCATAAATAGTCGGTATAGTTGAAATGGATGAAAGTATAAATCCCCGATAGCTATTCCGACACTAACTCCTGTCTCCTTATCTTCTATCATTGACAATTCAATCCGTGCAAATGGATGCTCTATATCAGAACTTCCATCGCCATCGCAGACCGGACAATCGGCTGTCATATTGTGAGCCATACGGTCTTTTGATTTGTATTCCCACTCTACATCACCTGTGCCGTCACATTCCTTGCAGTCTATTGAAGCACTATCAACTGACATTCTTGCCTTGGTCAGTTCTTTAGCCAAATCAGACACTCTTACCCTAATACTCGTTAGAGCACTGTTTTTAAGATTATCTAACAGTTTTTTTGCATTTGGATATTTGTCATTCGTCTTGTAGTTTAACGACAATTCCGTTTCTGGAATAGCAATCAATACGCGTGCATCAGTGGCATATACAATCCCGTCTTTCAAATTAGGAAACATCATTGCCGGGCGCAACTCGTCGCTGTCGTTGCCGGTAAACATATTCAGTAAAAAATCATTTAGCTCTTTCATATTTCATTTTTTATCAAATGGAAAAACATCCATTATTTTGGTTTCTTTAATGCAAACACTGTTGTAATCCGACATAGTTCCTTTCATGCCCTCATCTAGGTTAGCCATTGCTTCATTTAGCGTAGAAGCCTGAACGAGCATCTGGCATTTAGTCCTTTTCTCTGCTCCACTTCTTTCATCAAGTGTGATAAATTCTAATATGCAAGCATAATAACGATCGCCTTCTTCATTAAAAAATAATTCGCCAAATCTTGCTCTTTTAATATCTGTAATCGTAAATTCGCCGCTGATATAGGGCTTTATTTCTTCGATGATGCGCGCTTCCGCTTCTGTAAAAGAAAGAGCATCAACCAAATAAGGCTCTGTCACTTTCTTTTGAACACCATTTTCCATTGTCTTTTCATAAGACACTTTACATTCAAACCAATTCATAATTTTTATTTTTTAAGTTATTTCTATATATCTATCGTTAATCGTATCTCCTGTCTTTATTCTTTTGTCGCTCTCCAGTCTGCTTAATGAATTTCTAAGCATCTTATTAAAGCTTGCTTGTAATTCCAAAAGCATCACATGAGAATACTTTTTCTCATTCGACAGCTTTTCTTCTCGGATTTCGTTTATTAAATCAAATATTATTTCATCCATTTTTATTAGATTTAAGTTTTATATCAAATACTTATTTACTTCTTCTATAAAATCATCCAAACTCCGACAAATCACATATCTGTATCCGGATAATTCAACCTTTCTTTGAAATGCTATTTGATTGGGGTTCTGCTTTCCTTTCTGTGTCTTCATTTCTATGTATAATCCGTGAAATCCCTTTGACGGATTTGACAAAAACAAATCAGCCACACCCGCCAAGACTCCCTCTCCTTTCATTATTGCGGCTTCTATCTTTCCGCGCCTACCTCCATTGGGAATCGCAAAAAGATTATGCAATGGATATTGTAGGCGAAACCATTTTACGCAAGCTATTTGTATTTTGCTTTCTTCGTGAATCATAATATATTTATAACCATTGTTTATTTCTGTCAATCTCAACCTGTACAGCTTTCAAAAATTCATGCTCGTTAGCTTCAGGAAGATATATATCGCATTCTTTTGATGCCCAATTTCGGAAACGCTCAATTGCGACTCCCATTTCCGATGAGGTTAAATCAGCCGAACTCCTTAAGTCTTTTCTAGCATCTCCTGTTTTTGGGTTAATTCGGTCAAATTCAAAAATATCAAGGTTTAATTTAATTTTGAAAAATTCCTTTTTTACGTATTTCATTGTTTCTCCATATTCCAAAGCAAACCAAGAAAGAATGAGATGTAGATAATTATTCTGTCTTCCTGTTCTTTGTTTTTTTTGAGTAAGCTCAAAGAGGTCTGTTTCCACAATCAGCTTATTGAATTTCCTAATTGCTTTTTCTTTATCTATTGGATTGCGTGGATTATATAGCATATTGTTTTTATTAAAATGCTCGTCTTTCCGAGCTGTCAGCAGATTAAAACTTCATGAACTCTCTGCTCATGGATTCCTCGCTTTTCAGCGCATACCACAGTATATAATCTTGAGTGACGAAATTCACTTCTCGTTTCGAAGATTGTGGCAATCCGGGAATCGAACCCTCCTTTCTCGATTAACAGTCGAGCGACTTCCATTCGTCTAAGATTGCCAATTATGGGAGCTTTTGCGCTCCCGGATATTATTCGACTCCTACAAATTCTCCGTTAATTAACTTGTAGTACACATCTTCTTTGATAATTTCGCCATCAACTAAAGCTGATTTCACACCTATTATGTCATTATTCCTATTGTATTCTACAAGGCAGATAGCACATCCGATTTTTCCTTTTATTTTAGAATCTTTCCCGGCTATTCCGAAAGAGTTCTTTCCCTCTAATTTTATTTCAGAATAAAATCTTCCGGCACACACTGAGTAGTCAAGACCGCTATTCACTGAGTAGTCAAGACCGCTATTCACTGAGGAGTTACGACCGCTATTCACTGAGTAGTCACGACCGCTATTCACTGAGTAGTCAAGACCGCTATTCACTGAGGAGTCACTTGTGTTTTTTGAAATTAAAATATCAGCTCTTTTTCTAAAGAAGCCAACTTGTTTCCTGGTAAATTCAAACCCCAATTCGAGTAATTGAGGAAGTTTTATTTTTCCTTTTATTTTAATGTCGGACACAGCAATTTTACTATCTTCAATATGCGAGTCTAGATTGCCATGTCCCTCAACTTCGCAAAATTCACTATTGTTCGCGCTGTAATATCTGAGTGTTTGCAATGGATTTTCGCAGAAATGAACCCCATTCTCACAAGCTTTTATAGTGCCGTCCTGATGAAATTCTTTATTTTCCTCAAACTGCATTCCCCGACACTGCATATTTTTGTCAAACCCCTTAACGCCTTTTATTATCGAAAACTCCATAGGAAGAACCACATTAAAGGGTGTGAATGATTTTGACTTGAATATATCTGCTATTTCGGTTTCTGAAAAACCAGCGATTCCACATCCAATTTTTGTTACAACAAATATCAGGTCTGCATTTTCATCCGCGAAAGAATAAAGGTCGTCTACGCTTTGAGAGATGCTCTCTAATGGCAGTTTCTCCATATCTTTTCCAAGTGTTGGAACTGCATACGACTGTCCTTGCAAGCCTTCGCTTTGCCCTTCGATTGCGCCAAATTTTTCAACTGCAAATTTGGCTGCGCCACCGGCATGTTTTCCGTTCATGTTTGAGCCGAAAACAAATATTTTGTTTTTCTCTAGTTCCTGAATATTATCAGGTGTAAATTCTCGTTTCATATTTTAATTATTCGTGTTGATTGAAAATTTTCTTATCTGTAATCAAATCCCTGTGAGCTTCGATAAACTCAATTAATCCCTCAACGTGTTTTGTAAGACGTAGGTTATCTACTTCGGGAACATAGCTGTAGAACTCTGTAAATGTCTCATATTTCAATTCATATTTAGTTTGATTCAGTGCCGCTATGTTATATTCAAAGTCACGCACTTGGCTTCCGCTCTCGCAAAGGCAATAAGGATAAACAATGTGCTGCCAATGATTCTTAAATTTCCCGGCACTGTATTTTCCTGTTGTTTTGATGTCATGAACGGATGCGGACATTAACTCGTCAACATACCCATATAATAGAATATTGCCATATTTTGTCGGAAGAACAGCTTCAACGTGCACTTGCGGAATAGCCCCCTTGTAGTAATCCGCAAACTCTCGGCAAAGAGCTATCGGAAAAATAAACTCATGCTCATTATATATCACTCGAATATTTGTGACAAGAGTATTGTCATTGGGGTCGCAAATTCTATCAATCTTCATTTTATCTGATTTGCGATTTAATATCAAGCAATCGATAACCTCATTGAAAGCCGTTCCTCTGTCTGCCTTTTCGCTATCAAATGGAACGCGGTTAATTCGGTCAATCAATTCAAGCCGCTTCTTTTCGTGAAATTCATCTTCGGAGAACTCGGGGTTCTCGCTGAACCCCCAATACTCCTGATAAATTTTATCACTACTCAAATAATCTTGATATGCGTCTAAGAGAGTTGCGTAAAACAAATATTTAAGCTGTTTTTTCATATTTCTTCTCTTTGTTGAGTTTCAAGCCTAATTCGAGCGCCTTGCTACACATCAATTGTCCGGCTGCTGCTTTTGAATTTCCTACATGGTCAAATGAATCAATTCGAGAAATAAAATCATTTGCAGACACATCATCAGTAATCAAGTCGATGTTATCTTTTATTTCAGCTATTACAGAATCGTATGCTTTTGCCGCATTCAATCTCGCTTCAAGATTAGCGACATAGGGAGCTATGATTTGAGTTTGAAAGAACACATTTTGCAACGCCTGACCGTCAGCATCTACAACAGTAGGTATATTCATTAATCCGGGAAGATTACAGGTGTTTTTTCCGTCATTTCGGCTTGTTGGATCAAAAGTGATTGTTCGCGTGTTTCCTTTTGCTTCTACATATCCAAGCAAATCTAATTCGGTAACGATTGCAGTGTACGACTTTTCGCGCAAAGCCGGAACAAATACATTATCGTCTCCCTCTTTTCTAATGTCGCGATGTGCAACGAAAATGATGTTTTTTTGCATCATGGAAATATCCCGAACAAATGTCGAAAATTCCTGATTGATTTTATTCCAATCTCTGATTTGAGGAATACCTCCATTAGTAACATAACTAATAATGTAGTCCATCATCTTTCCGATTGTATCAACTACAATCGCATCATAAAGAGATAAATTTTCTTGAATTACCTGCTTTGCTTCTTGCCAATTGTGAATCTGCACTGTATCAGCCTGATGTCCGTAATTAACACGGTGGATACCATTGTCAAAGTCTAATAGTAATGGCTTGGGAGCGGATAACGCTAATGTAGTTTTTCCCATACCTGCCTGACCATAAATCAGTGCTTTAATTTTTGTTGGAACGCTTAGCTCCATTGGTCTTTTAATTAATGTCATGATAATTTATTTTAATGTGATTATTATTTGGATTTGTTAATAATACTTTCAGCCGCTAACGACATCATATCTCCCATTCCTTTGCACCCATTTACAAATTCGATAAGAGATTCTTTTTCCTTTGTTTCTTCGCGATGCCAATCTTGATAGAGCTTCGATGTTTGTTTTTCCGATTTTAGCTGTTCGATTAATTCTACTACTTTTTCTACCAATTCTTCTTTTGATAGGTTTATCAATTCTTCTTTTGTCATGATAATTCTGTTTTTAATGTAATTTATGATTGTCTTAATTCTTTATAAGATTGTTTAATAAATAATATTGAGAATGTCGCAAAGATGATTGTAAATGCTTTCCAAATGGATACTGAATCATAAACGAATGCTGCGACCATCATTCCGATAGCTGCTATTGTTAGCAGAATAGAACAGATAAATTGTACCGATAAATCTAATTTCATAATGTTCATTTTATGTTATTACTTAAAAGGGCAGACTCAGACTGTAAATCTCAACTATTATAATTATACTACTAAATTTAGAGCCCACCCTTTTTGTTTGCTCCCGGATACTAAGCAAATAGACACCGGGCATTGTATTATTTTACTGTTTTGATAATCGTGTTGACATCATTGTAGAGTGGCGTTTTGCCGTCCCACTTGTCTATAAACTGTTCTTGAAGCAGTTTGTCGGTAAGACCTCTTGAACGGATTAAATTCTGTTCGGTTTTCAATTCCTCTAATTGATTCTTTTTCTTTTGTTCTTCAATTTGCTGGTCAAGAACTGTTATATTGGTATTTACTTCGTTTCTACTGTCAATTTTTGCCTTAACTTTATTTGAGAACTCTAACTGTGCAGAAAATGTCATTAATGTTAATCCTCGTTTTTCAAATTCAGCTAAAACAATATCCTCAAGCTTCTTCTCGAACATTAAAGAACCTCCATCCGCCATTAAGTCGTCCGTTCTGTGCTTTCGGCTTTCCTCTTTTATTAAATCGTAAATTCGAGGTTCTAATATGTTATCTTCTAATGACTCCATGAAATCATTTCCGCTTCCAATGTGCTTGTTGTCAAACACAATGTCAATAGCTCTGTTTTTTATGACACGATAAGAGTAGGTCGGTCTGGCATTAAATTCTGTATTGTCAGCAGCTTTTAATGTAGTAGGAGTTTCAAATTCCCCTCTTTGGTCAAATAGTGGCACTTGAAATAATTCCGTTCCGGGAGCTGCGACATTTACCCTCCCTGTTACAATAGTAAAATCTTCTTTCCCGGATTTCCCGAAATTCTCCATTAGTACTCCGGCATAATTGGGAGCAACTCTCTCACACGACACAAGACTCGCAAACGTGCATATAAGCACGAACATTTTTAATAAATTTTTCATCTTAATTGATAATTTGTTGAATAAATAGATTATAATTACAAGGCTTGAAAATATTCCAAGCCACGGATTTACATGATTGAACAACCACACTGATAAATACAATAGTGCTGAAATCACGATTATCTTTATTGGAATCGCAATTGATTTTTTAAGTTTTCTGCTCATAATTTTTAATTTTGTTGTTTAATACTGCTTTGCTTCCCGCCAATCGCCAAAAATTACTAACCGAATTGAACGGAGCGGGAAATATTTTACCGCGCAAAGCGCGTATTTCGTTTCATCTGTGCTGTTTATTTTTCAACGGAAAGGGATTAACCCTACAAGCAGCGCATTACGCTCCGTTTACCCCAATTTGGCTACTCTTTCCGATTATTTCGTTTCGCCTGACAGATTGAGGACTGTCCAGTTTCAAATACGTCAAAGAACTTTTTAGCTGCTATTGTTTTATTCTAAGAGATTAATATTCGACAGCTATTTGCGAGGTGTGCAGAATCGAACTGCACAAAACACCGTTACCTCATTTTTCACCCAATATCTTTTGAATATCATTAAATCTGTAATACACCTTTTTGCCTATTTTCCTATGAGTTAAAATCTTTTTCTCATTCCACCTCCATAGAGTAGGAAGTGATGCTCCTAATATTCTCGCTGCTTCTTCGCGGTCAACCAATCGGTTATTTTCTTTTCTTGCGGCTTCTTTCTCGCCCTCTTTTTTCGCAATGCCAATTAAAGTATTAGCAAAATAAAGCAAATCCTCTCCGCTCACATCCAGCCGTATATCCTTGGCTATTTCCGGATTATTTATTAAAAAAGATAGGTCATTCATGATTGATTGTTTACTATTTATTACGCTATGCGTGTTATGACTATATTGTTACCTTCGATACTCGTTTCATACGAAACGCCTTCCTCTCCCTTAAGTCTGCTCAATCGCATTCTAATACTTGCAACTGTCTCGACATCTACTGCTTTAAATGCCTTAGATTCTCCTGCTTTAAGAGAAAGAGCGGCATCTTCCATTGCAGCTACATTAGCTCTTCGCCGAAGTTTTTTTTGTCTTTTCGCTATTGTATTCATATTTATTTTGTTTTGCTCCTGTTATTCTTTTACTATTTCGTGTTTTAATCTCATTAATTCTTTGTCTTCTCCTACTATATAGTCAAATTCTTCTGATGTAAAGTCTCCGCTTTTTAGTTTATCTATCAACTCTGTCTTTTGCAAAATCTCTGTTTCATTTGGCTTATCTGCCTTATGGAAAGCGCCCGCGAGCAGCGCAATGACAACAATACTAAATATTACTAATACCGCAGTCAATATTATGGGTGTTATCTCCATGCGCACATCTCCTATGGATTCTACTCGACTCTTTGTCGTTTTCATATCATTTATTTTATAGTTAGTAATTAATCTCCGTAATATCTTCTACCTGATTGATAGTATTCAGCAGCTCCCGGATAATAAGTGGCTGGAGTGGATTGTGATGGCTCTGTATTCCATGAGGGCTTTTTAGCCTTGTTCTCTGTCATTATTTTATCCATTGCTTTCATAGCAGCAAATAAATCGGGGGATTTAACTTCTCTCCATGATTTGGAAAGTGCGAAAGAGAAAGTAACGTTCTCACTTCTGAATATTTCCCAAGCTCTTTTCATTATTGCTGATTTATTGATTGATGTTTTCATGATTGTTTATATTTTTATTTGTATATTTGCTTAACGATTATTAATTACTTTGCAAAGATAATGTTCATTTGAACATTTTGCAAGAAAAAGCACGAATAAATGTTCAAAAGAACTTTATTTGTTTTAATTCTAAATAAGAACAAGTGCGAAGACATGATTATGTAGAATTATTATAAATAGGAGGAGCTATAATTAGTTATGATAGCTAGAAATAGAATATGGGAAGAATTAAAGCAAGCAAAAGCAAATATCATTTGCTTGCAGAAATATACTGATAGAGGTAGAAGGATGCTGCGTTCTATTGATTCTATTATTATTGCATCTTCCACGATAGGAGCATTAGGGAGTCTTATAGACGGACGCGTGGCTATATTTGGAGTGTCTTTTGTGGCACTTACATCAATATTAAAAACGGCATTATCCGGAATATATCAATCAGAGCAAGAGTTTTCAGAACTTGACCGGTTAATGGATTTTTATTCTAAATACATGAATAAACTGGAAAGGCTATGGTATGATTTCAATGAAAATATAATAACAGAAAACGAAATGATTCATTCATTGTTTGACATGAAAGAAGAAGAAAGTAACAGATATTCGTTGTTGAATAAGCTGATTAGGAGCATATCGGAGAAAGAACAAAGAAAGATTTATTTAGAAAGCGAAGATTATATAAACAAAGTGTATTTTAATAAGTTTGAATAGTTATGAGTAAAGATTTCCAAAGAAAAGACATTCCAACAATCCCTAAAACACCGCCTCCGCCAGCAAAAGGAGAAGTACAAGCGAATGTGCCGAGAGGTTCTAATACACCTCCTCCCCCGCCAAAAAAGGGGAATAATTAGGGAGCTACAAACAACTCCCTATTAATGGGAATAATGCGCTGTGTTACTCTACTTCTTTTAGCCTGCTTGTATCGATCCAATGAGAATCTAATTTGTTTGAGCTATCAGATGCAGTTACTTCGTACATAGATGTACCATTTAGGTATTCGCATTTTGCTATTGCGATACCCTCAAATCCAGTAATGGAGTCTTTGACTTTTTGACCTAGTTTAATTTCTGACATAATGATAAATTTTAATTAGTTAATGAAATAAATAAAACGCAAAGATAGTGTTCATTTGAACATTTACAAATAAAAAAAACACAAACAAAATGGAAAATGAAATAAATAACAGAGTTAGAGAGCTTATTAAGGCAGAGAATATAACCCAAAAGCTATTTTGTGAAGTAATTGGAGTTTCTGTTGATACTCTGAATACCAGCTTCAAAAGAGATTCTACTCCAGGTTCGGATTTGCTTATAAAGATTTCTGAAAAATTCCCTCAATATTCTATGAATTGGCTACTAACTGGCAAAGGGGAAATGGAGATGACAAACAAGTCTGTTATTTATAATGATTCTAAATTACAGGAGGAAAACGACAAGTTAAAACAGGAATACGATGCTGAAATTAGATATTGTAATGAAATTTTTAAAGAAAACAGAGAATTAAGAATTGAAATTGATTCATTAAAAGAAGAAATTGAGAAGATTAAAAAGGGGCAGCCAGCCGAAAACGAAAGCACAAGACAGGCAGCCACAACAAGGTAAGAATTTGGTTAAATTGCTGTGGGTAAGTGATAACATAAAAGTTGCTATTCTTACCATTTACGCAAAAATATAAAATTATTAATTTATTAAAATAAAACACATAAAAAATATCACTATGGATTTCAAAGATTACATTAAACAACTCGCAGAAAGAGTTGAAAAATTAAAAGAAAATCTTCAAACGGAAGAAGCTACAAAAAACGCGTTAATTATGCCTTTCTTGCAAGCACTAGGATACGATGTATTTAACCCGATTGAAGTTATTCCTGAATATACGTGTGACATAGGAACGAAAAAAGGCGAAAAAATAGATTATGCCATATTTTCAGAAGGAGCACCAGTCATTTTAATCGAATGCAAGCATTGGGAGCAAGAATTGACATTGCATGACAATCAATTACTAAGATACTTTCATGTTTCCCCTGCAAAATTTGGAATATTGACAAATGGTATCCAATACCGGTTTTATACAGACCTCGAAGTTCCTAATAAGATGGACGAAAAGCCATTTCTTCAAATTGACATAACAAATTTGAAAGATAGTCACATCGAAGAGCTAAAGAAGTTTCATAAGTCATACTTTAATGTAGACAACATTTTAAGCTCCGCAAGTGAATTAAAATACACCAGAGAATTAAAGAATGTTATTGGAAGGGAATTTAATTCTCCGAGTCCTGAATTTGTCAAATTATTTGCGAAACAAGTATATGATGGAGTCGTAACTCAAAAAATATTAGAGCAATTTACTCTATTACTCAAAAAATCAATTCACAGCTATATCAATGACCAAATAACAGATAGATTAAAATCTGCTTTAGCATCGTCAAATGACAAAACTACCGAAGTCGTAAAAGAAGAAGAAAAGGAAGAATCTACTGTGCCTGATGATGGAATTGTTACAACTGTGGACGAAATGGAAGGCTACATGATTGTCAAATCAATACTAAGACAAAAAGTAGAAATACAAAGGGTTATATTTAAGGACACAAAAGGGTATTTTGCGATTATGCTAGATAATACGAAAAAGACAGTGTGTAGACTGTACTTTAATGGAAAACAGAAATATATTTGTACCATTGATGAAAACAGAAAAGAAAATAGACATGATATAGATAGCCTTGATGATATTTACAATTATGCAGATGATGTATTGAAATCTCTTTCAAATTACTTACAAGAATGAAAAAGAGTTTATTGCTGTTAGTTTCTTTCATTTTGTTCTCTTGTTCTGGCGAAATAGATATTGACGACTACAACAAAAGCATCATTGGAGAATGGGTTGCTTATGATGGAGCCTTTTTAGGAGTAGAGTATGGCGAGATAGGGTTTGATTTCAAAAGAGACACCTATCAGTACTATCATTATTCAAAAGCAACGGATGGGCATCCATCGGCCTTAATATCTCCACCAATCAGAGATATACCTTATCAAGTCCTTAATGACACAATTTATTTTTGGACTGATGCAATTAGTATCATTGACGAGTTCGGACATCTTGAATTGGAAGCAAAATACAATCCGGAATGGATCATCTTGAAGTTAACTAAAAAAGAGCTTATAGTAAAACTTTTAACTTTATACATAGAGGGAGATCCAGATGCTAATGTACTACAATTAAAAAGGAGATAAATAATGAAAGAAGCTTCGAGATTCTCGGAAAATCTCGAAGGTTTCAATCCAAATAATCGTCAATAACTTCTTTCTTTATATCAAGATTAATATCTCGATATCGGGAAAATGCCTTGCTTCCTTCCGAGTGCCCGGTCATTGAGCCTACAATATTCTGGTCTTTCACTTTGGCGAATAAATTCCCTATAAATGTCCTCCTTCCCATATGAGAAGCTGCAATTTCATTTATAGGTCTTAGTTCCTCGCTTTCTGTTTTCGGATTGTAAACTGCAACTATTCTATTTATTCCAGACTGTTTCAAAACTTCTTTTATAGCATCATTATACTTTTGACTGGAAATGAAAGGGAATAAATTTTCTCCGCTATAATCTTTGTAGCGTTCGACCAATCCCTTTGCCGCCTTTGATAACGGAACCTGAATAGTAATCGGCTTTTCTTTCTTTCCTTTATTTGCAATATAAGACAAAACGCCGTTATAGATGTTATTTTTTTTGAGTCTAAGAAGGTCTCCGCAACGACAACCGATTAGACATTGAAAAATAAATATATCTCTCTGCGTGGCTAATCTTAAGTCTTCTTTGAAATCAAAGGCATTAATAATATTCCTTTCTTCCTTTGTGATGTAGATAGGCGTGCCATACACTGGAGTTCCTATTGAAAATCCATCAAAGGCATCATGCGTTGTGAATTTTTCAGCTTTGCAAAATTCATAGAAGGCGTGAATCTTTTTCATTGTACCAATTAGTCCATTTTTGCTTTTTTCTTTTGGCAAATGCTTAGTTTTTAATCCTCCAAACACTTCAGGATAGAGATGTATAATTTTATGTTCATCGAAAGCGTACTTTTCAAACAGTCGAATCGTATCTTTATTAAAGTACTCAAAAGCTAAATCAAGATTCTTAACCTTTGAAAATCTGACTAAAGCGTTTTTTGTCGTTAGAAGAGTTTTTCTCCTCCCTTCGGAAATATCTTTTCTGTTTATAAATAAATCCCAAGCTTCTAGGAATGTTACTTTTTCTTTGTCTGTAATTTTTTTTAGGTTCGGACTATACAGCTCGGATAATTTTTCTTGCATCCAATTTTTAGGCAACTCCGAATTTATTAGCTCTTGGTTATATTGGTCTAGTATATATTCCTTGTGGTTGTTTATTGATTTGTTAAGCTCGCTTCTTTTTTCATCATCATAAATCACTCTGCTTTTTATCTGTTGGTTTTTTGAGTCCCAATCGTTCGAGAGAATGGTTAAGTTGCTAACTCCGTAATTTCGTTTGTTTTTTCCATAATACAAACGAAATCGAATCTTACACAAAGAACTTTTATCTTTGCTTGTCCTAATAAATGCAGTTATTGATGCCATTTTTTTACGATATTTGTCGTTGCAAATATAACAAACTTGCAACGAAACACAGCAAACTTGCAACGAAAGTATTGAATTTATTGAAATTTCATGTAATCTACTTTAATCAACAATACAACAATTACTATTTAATTATCAATAAATTACATCAACAATTTATTGTTTTTCAGCAAGTAAGAAAATGGATAAATTAAATATCATTTAGCCCCTCCCAGGGACACCTATGAATGAAGCAGTTACAGAAAATGCGACTGCTTTTTTTGTTGTTAAAAAGCCTTGATTTAGCCCCTAAATAACGACAAAGTTAAACCGAGAGTTAAACCGAAAAACAATGGTTAACATCTTGTGTTACAAATCAAAAACATTTGGAAGAAATAATTGCACCACGATTCTAGTTACAGACATACATAACGCTAAACGTTTTTCAATACTCATAAAGAATTGATTTTCCCAAAATATTAAGTTGAACACTACGGTCTCCTTGAATTTGCAAGTCTTTTATATTAAAAGACATTTCTTTCTGAAAATAAGCCTCACAAACTCCTATGTCGTTGAGAGAAAGTCGCAATGTTCTTTGACAAGGCATTGATTCTGCCACTACTTCACAATCAATTAACTTTACAGTCCAATTATCTCCGCTACACCCACTTGCTCCAAATTTGATTTTCAAACAATCGCCTTCAATATTCATATCAAAAATCATGACAGGGTGGTTTGGAGCATTGTTGTATTCGATTTGGCTAATTATTACATTTTGGTCGCAATCGGATTGATTATTACCATTATTATAACAATAAACTTGTTCTCCATTGATAAAAATTACATTCACTTTGTCCTGCGAAATTTCACCAATTGTATATGAAACATTGGTATAACATACACAATTCGCCTGATTTGGAAAACCTTGCTGTGTAATATTCAAAACTCCGTTTACAAAAGTGTGGGTTACATTCACAGTCGTGAAATCGCATGGCACCTCGAAATCGTAGTACAAAATTTGTATCCCTTTGTCGGAAAACTCTACATCTACTTTATCCGAAAATGTTTCGCTTTTCAATGTGCTTTGTTCGCCTTGTTTATTTTGTTCACAAGGAGTCCAACTTACATTGGAAATTTGAGGTTCCAATTCGCTTTCTACACAAGAAACAGTAAAAAGCACTACTAAACTCAATAAAATTACTACTTTTTTCATTGTTTTAAATGTTTAATTATTATGTATTGATGCTATTTTCCCTTGTTATTAATCCGTTTATATTTGCTCATACTTAACCACTTACATTTCACGTCATGAAGGATTACAAAAATTTGACCTTTTGGCAAATATATAACTTTTATATAAATAATCTGTTTTTTACAAAATAAAATACAGGTTGTTAGTGGTTGATTCTTAATCTTTTTGCACCAAAAGTTAGGTTAATGAACGTCTCCATCAAAACCTAAGGATGTCACATCTTTATTGGTCGATAACGAATCTCTATGTATCTGAACTTCATGCAAAACTTTATGAAGTCAAGTGTATCTTTTTCGATATATGCTCTTTAATTTCTTTATCTATTTTCGTCTTTCCTGTAAGAAACGTAAATTTTTCGAGCTTTTCCGGAAATGACTGTTTAATATGTTCTTCAAAATTTATATTCGTTTTAATTATTCTCAATTGATTCAAACTTTTCAGACATTCAAGTCCGGTCAATGAGTTAAGAGTTTTACAGTTTATTAATGTAAGTTCTTCTAATTCTGTAAGTTTTTCGTTAAAATGCAATTCTGTAAGTTGTATTTGGTCTTCAATCAAAAGTCTTTTCAGCTTTACGAAGTTTGCAATATTTGCGAACGATTTGAATGCTCGAACTCTTATTATGTGAAGTGTTTCTATTGAATTTATACCGATTTCATCTAAATTTTCTCGTCCTCCTAAAACGAAGCGTAACGATTTTAGATTCTTGAGTTTGTTTATAAAATCTAAAGAAACTTTTGATATAGAATTCAATCCTAAATATTTCAAATTTGTCAGATTTCCGAGAGCTTCAATATTTTTAGTTTGACCGTTTAAAATTAGATAGTTTAAATCAACATAATTTTTTAGATATTCCAAGTTAAGTGCTTTTGTTTTTGTCTCTCCAATAATGAGTTTTTCAAGCTTTTGTAAATTTTTCGCGTTAAAAATTTCTGTTTCTTTAAGTTCATATATTCCAAGACTTAGTCGTTTTAAGTTTTGTAATTCAGTCAGGACATTCAAATTGTCGGCTTTTAACAAACAGTCGAGCCAAAGGGCTTTTACATTAGGCAGTTTTAAGAGTGTGTTGCAATCAAAAAAATTCTTATAATGACCATAAAACCGAATACTGAAGTTATCGTCATATTTTTGACAAAGTTCATTTAATTCATGAAGTATTTGGTCTGTATATAATTTGTCTGAAAATTGAACAATAACAAGTTTTCCCGCTTTTAATTCAGTTTCGATTAAAATCGGATCTATTTCTTTCGGATTTTGTATTCTTTTTTGTGCTTTCATTCATTTCTCTTAATGACGCGCAATGTTGTGGCTGCTTGATGTTCGAGCGGGAGAACGCAAATCATGAGCAATATAATTATTGCAAGTCAATTTGTAGTGTTCATAAATTTGATTATCAATTAATGCAACAACTTGCATATTGAATTTAGACAAATGAAATGCAAAAAAACATCTTCATTAAATTATCTTTATAACTTTAATCCACTGATTTTCGAGAGATTAAAAAAAATTCCAGATATTTTTAGGAGCAAATTATTAAGTATTGAAAAAGAAGCGGAGATGTTGCTTTTTTTCCTTATTCTTCATTTTCCCAATCTATTTCATCATAATCCAACTCATCCGCATCATTTTCATCTTCAGGAGTTGAATAATCAAAATCATCATCAACATCAGCCAATTGAATATCCATTGGTTTATAAACGATATTTTCCACATCTTGAAATTGCTGGTCATTTAACTCTTTCCAAAGCAAATCTTTCAATTTAACAATTCCTTTGTGGGCTATTGATGAAATAAAAATAGTTGGAACATCTTCCGGCAATTCTTCCGCAAGGGCTTCTTCCAATTCGTCATCCAACATATCTGACTTAGAGATTGCCAAGATGCGTTTTTTACCCAATAATTCCGGATTGTATTTTGTTAATTCGGATAAAAGAATCTCATATTCTTTCGCAATGTCATCTGCATCAGCAGGAACAAGAAAAAGCAATAATGAATTTCGTTCAATGTGACGAAGAAAACGCAAACCTAAGCCTTTTCCTTCGCTGGCTCCTTCAATGATTCCCGGAATGTCAGCCATTACAAAAGTGTGAGAATCCCGAACATTCACAATACCCAAACTCGGTTCAAGTGTAGTAAATGGATAATTCGCAATTTTCGGTTTTGCTGCTGAAACAACCGAAAGCAATGTCGATTTCCCGGCATTTGGAAAGCCAACTAATCCAACATCGGCTAATAATTTCAATTGAAGAATGATACGTCTTTCTTGAATAGGTTCTCCCGGTTGAGAATATTTAGGAGCTTGATTTGTCGAAGTTTTGAAGTGGTTATTTCCTTTTCCTCCTCGTCCCCCTTTTAAGAGAACAATCTCTTGTTCATGAGCGTTAATATCGGTAATAAATTCTCCGGTTTCTCCGTCAAAAACAACTGTTCCAACAGGAACTTCAATAATTTTATCTTCGCCATCTTTTCCGTGACTCAACTTTCCGGAGCCGCCACCGCCATGTCCGGCCAAAATATGACGTTCGTATTTTAGATGAAGCAAAGTCCAATAATTACGATTACCTCGAAGAATCACACTTCCTCCGTCTCCGCCATCACCTCCATCGGGACCTCCAAATGGGATGTACTTTTCACGGCGAAAATGGGTAGAACCTCTCCCACCCTTACCGGAACGGGCATAAATCTTTACATAATCTACGAAATTAGACTCTGACATTATATATAAATTTTAAGATAAAAAGAAATGAAGAAAATGAAAATCATCATTTTCTTCATTTCCTCTATCGTTTATTTTTCTTTAATAAGAAAGACGGTCAATTACATCGGTTATACTTTCGAAGATGTCTTCTAAAGAACCGCTTCCTTTTATTTTAAACAATCTGCCTTTCTTTTTATAATATTCCTTTAATGGCACTGTTTGTTCTTGATACACATTTAAACGACTTTGAATCGTCTCCAGATTATCATCGCTTCGACCGGATTCTTCGCCTCTTTTCAACAAGCGTTCAATCAATTCCGGCTCTTCAACCGATAAGTTAAAAACAGCAGCAATGGATGTACTTCTATCTCTCAGCATTCGGTCTAAAGCCTCAGCCTGAGATATTGTCCTTGGGAAACCATCAAAAATATAGCCTTTGCTATTTGATGTTTTATCAAGTAACTCTGCAAACATATCAACAATCAATTGGTCTGGAACTAATTGACCTTGACTGATATACTGTTCTGCAATCACACCTAAAGCGGTCTTTCTTTCGATTTCGTCCCGCAATATTTCACCTGTAGAAATATGGTGTAAACCATATTTTTCGATAATCAATTCACTTTGCGTTCCTTTTCCAGAACCTGGCGCTCCAAAAACTACAATATTCAACATTTTTTCCTCGATTTACCTTTTTACCTTTACCTTAATAGAGAATTATTTCTAATTTTTTACTTTATATATATTTCTCAAATTCCTGCCGTAACCGTCATAATCCAATCCAAATCCCACAACAAAATCGTTTGGAATTTCTTTCACAATATAATCAGGATTCACGACCAATTGAAGTGCTTGAGACTTAAATAATAAAGTAGCAATTCTTATCGTTGCCGGATGCTGCTCTTTCAATTTTTTCAGAATGTGATTAATTGTATAGCCCGAATCTATTATATCTTCAACAATTACAACATGACGATTTTCAATATCTTCAATTAGTCCTTGTATTTCATCTAATTCGCTTCCTCTTTCTGTTCCTTCATACGATTTGAATCGAACAAAGGTAACTTCACATTCAGAAGCAAATCGACTAATTAATTCTGTCGCAAACATAAAAGCTCCATTCAAGACACAAATAAACACCGGATCCTTATCTTTGAAGTCTTCATTTAGCTGCTTCGAGACTCTATTTATCTCTTTTAGAATAAACTCCTCTGTCAGAAACAATTCAAAATATTTATCTTTCAACTGAATTTGAGTCATCTACAAAATCCACTTATTCGGAGCACAAAAGTAAAAAATTTTATTAATAAAAAAGAAAAAAAAAGCAATTTTCCTCAAATTAACATCATTTTATTAGGGTAAACTTTGGGTATTTCCCTAAAAATCAGACTTTTTCGACCTGTTCCAACTATTAACTTCAGTTATTTTTTTCAAAGTATATTTTAATGCGCTTGCTTTCGTTCGGATTATCTTATCAGTTTCAGTTGATATTCATTGGGGGATTCTAAAAGTTGTCCTTCTTGACTCAAAACTGAAATAAAAAGAGAATCCCTATCTAACTCAGCAAAATACCTTCGGTCATCTTTCTTTTTATCCCAATCCAAAACATACACTTTTGCCGAATCATTAAAATGTAATCCTTTTTCTACACTATAAGTTCCGGTTTGCACAATCGTATTCGCGGGATTTTTCCCCTTATAAGTTGTTGTCAATTCATATTTATTTTCTCCATTCAGAAAATCTTTGATATTTAAAATCAAGATTAATTGAATTTCGTCACAATCCGAACAAGGAATTTGTCCGGCATAAACCAGTTGGTTGGAATTTGTTTTTTCTGAAACTTCAAACCTTATCTCGTCATTTTCCTTATCTGTTGTCTTTTTACAAGCAACAAATACACACAAAAAACAAAATAGACCAAACAAACTTCGCTTCATCATAAGCTAATTTTATTATAATTTTTAACTTTGCAAAAATAACGAATTTCATGAAAATTTTCGAGACTTCTCAAATAGCCGAATTAGACCGATATACAATCTCAAACGAACCTATTTGTTCCATTGATTTAATGGAACGTGCTTCCATTAAATTTACCGAAACATTTACCAAAGAAATTCCCAATACTCATCGCATATTCATTTTTGCAGGACCCGGAAACAATGGCGGAGATGCCTTAGCCATTGCCCGATTGTTGGCTGCAGAAAATTATCAAGTTGAAATTTATCTTTTCAACAACAAAGGTAAGCTTTCTGTCGATTGTAATATGAATAAAATCCGAATTTCATCCTTGATTAATGCTAATTTTCATGAAATAAAGGATATATTTCCTTCTATTTGTATTGAAAAAGAAGATGTTATCATTGACGGATTATTTGGTTCCGGTTTAAACAAACCTGTTTCCGGTTTGGCGGGAGAAATTGTTCAATTCATGAATCAGTCTCAAGCCAGAATTTATTCTATCGATATTCCTTCCGGATTATTTGGAGAAAATAACGAAGAAAACACACCGAAAAATATCGTAAAAGCATATAAAACATTTACTTTTCATGCGCCTAAATTGTCTTTTCTGTTATCGGAAAATGCGACTTATGTGGGCGGTTGGACTGTTTTAGACATCGGACTGCATCCAACAGGAATCAATCTGTTGAAAACGCCTTTTTATTATATTGAGAAAAAAGAAATAATATCGCTCCTTCATTCGCGCAATCGTTTTGATTACAAAAATCGTTTTGGTCATGCGTTGATTGTAGCCGGAAGCAGAGGAAAAATAGGAGCTGCGATTTTAGCGACAAAAGCTTGTTTAAGGATTGGCACGGGATTAGTGACATCACATCTTCCGGTTTGCGGGGAAATTGCGATGCAAGTCGCATCTCCGGAAGCTATGATTCAAATAGACAAGGAAAATGACCTAATAACTGAAGTTTGTGATTTGGGAAAATTTTCTGCAATTGGAATCGGACCGGGAATTGACACTTCTGAAAAGACAAAAAAAGCTTTGGAAGAAATATTGATTCAGAGTAAAAATCCGATAATTTTAGATGCGGATGCTCTCAATTTGATTAGCAAATATCCTGATTTAATGAAAATCATTCCCGCCAATAGCATTTTGACTCCTCATGTCGGAGAATTTGAGCGTTTAGCCGGAAAATCAAATTCTGCTTATGAACGCTTAGAGAAAGCTAGAAATTTGGCGGAAAATTTACAATCTATAATTATAATCAAAGGAGCTTACACGGCAATTTGTCTTCCAAATAAAGAGGTTTATTTCAATTCTACCGGAAATCCGGGAATGGCAACCGCAGGAAGTGGCGATGTTCTTACCGGAATTATTACCGGATTGGCAGCGCAAGCTTATTCTCCTGAAAATGCCGCAAAAATAGGCGTTTTCATACATGGATTAGCCGGAGATATTGCCGCGAAAGAAAAGACGGAACAGAGTCTTATTGCCGGAGATATAGTGGATAATATTAGCAATGCATACAAATTACTATTCAAATGAAACAAGGAAATATTCTCATTGTAGATGACAATAAAAACGTGTTGACTGCTTTACGCATTTTACTTCAACGGTATTTTGAAACGGTCACTCTCCTATCGAATCCCAACCAATTGAACATGATGTTAAGAGAAATTACTCCTGACATTGTTTTGCTGGATATGAATTTTTCTGCCGGAATTAATTCGGGAAATGAAGGTTTATTTTGGTTGTCCGAAATAAAAAAGTATGATTCTGACCTTCCGGTTGTTTTATTTACGGCTTATGCCGATATTGATTTAGCTGTAAATGCCTTGAAACAAGGTGCGAGTGATTTTATTGTGAAACCTTGGGACAATGCTAAATTAGTAGCGACTTTGCAAGCGGCTTATTCTCTGAGGCAATCCCGAAAAGAAGTCAAACGATTAAAAGAGAAGCAAAACGTTCTCCAAAACGAATTAAGCAAAGAGCCGGAAATTTGCTGGGGAATTTCCAACGCCATGCTAGAATTGCATTTCTTGATTAAAAAAGTAGCTAAAACAGATGCTAATATTTTAATTACCGGAGAAAATGGAACGGGAAAAGAAGTAATTGCCCGAGCCATTCAACATTACTCTTCTCGGAGCAACGAAGTTTTGATTTCTGTCGATATGGGCGCGATAACCGAATCTCTATTTGAAAGTGAATTATTCGGTCATCTGAAAGGCTCTTTCACCGATGCAAAAGCAGACCGAATAGGCAAATTTGAAGCGGCGAATGAAGGAACTTTGTTTTTAGATGAAATCGCAAATTTGTCTTATCCTTTGCAAGCGAAATTATTAACAGCGCTTCAATCTCGTCAAATCGTACGCGTTGGAGGTAATCAATCCATTCCGATTGATATTCGTTTGATTTGCGCGACCAATCGCAACTTGCACGAATCGGTGCAAAAAGGAGAATTTAGAGAAGACTTGCTTTATCGTATCAATACGATTCAAATAGAAATACCTCCTTTGCGAGAACGAAAGGAGGATATTCCGTTATTGGCTCAATTCTTTTTGCAGAAATACGCAAAAAAATATCAGAAAGAAAACATCAATATTTCATCCCATGCGATTTCTAAGTTGAAAGAATATAACTGGCCGGGAAATACGCGCGAACTTCAACATACAATTGAAAAGGCCGTTATTCTTTCTGAAAGTAGCATTCTGGATACATCCGATTTCTACCTTAGAAACACCAATATTGCTAAAGAAAATTCGGATAATCTGACTTTAGAAGAGGCCGAGAAAAAACTCATTCAAAATTCACTGAAGCGAAATAGCGACAATATGTCCGCTGTTGCAAATGAATTAGGAATCACAAGACCAACTCTATACAGTAAAATTAAAAAATTCGGATTACTGAACTAGTCAGCATATCGATTTAATTTGCTCAAATATTTTCCGATAATATCAAATTCTAAATTCACAACTGTTCCCGCTTTTATCTGGTGAAAATTAGTAAATTCATAAGTGTAAGGAATAATTGCCACTTGAAAACTATTGTCTTTTGAATTGACAACGGTCAAACTAACGCCATTTACACAAACGGAACCTTTTTCTACTGTCATGTAGCCTTGCTTTGCCATTTCTTTATTGAAATCATATTCAAAAGTAAAATACCAACTGCCTTCATTTTCTTCCACTTTGGTACAAACAGCTGTTTGGTCCACGTGTCCTTGAACGATATGTCCGTCCAAACGACCATTGATTTTCATGCTTCGTTCCAAATTCACTTTCTCTCCGATATTCAATAAACCTAAATTGGTTTTATCCAATGTTTCCTTGATAGCCGTTACGGTATAAACTTCATCTGTTAGATTGACGATAGTTAAGCAAACGCCATTGTGAGAAACACTTTGGTCAATTTTTAGCTCATTGATAAAAGAACATTGCATTGTTAAATGTAAATTACCTTGCTCTGCTACGCGGTCTACAATTACTGCCGCTTCTTCAACTATTCCTGAAAACATAATGCTATTAAATTATAAATTGGCTTCAAAGATACATAAAGTGAATTATTTTTTCTATACTAAATTCAAATTCTTTTGGCATATTATTTGTTTGCCAAAATAAACAAGTTAACGAGTAAACAAAAGTAAACAAGAAAATAAATGAACTTTTTCTCAACAAATAATGACATTTCTAATAAATTTAACATTCAAAGTTTGGATGTTAAGTTTAATTTATTAGAGAGAGAGAGAGAGAGACTCACCTTTTAAATTCATTTAAACCGTGCGCGCGTA
>JGI996J12353_1000089_pt1 | contig 28180 bp, 23 predicted proteins | sample IntmicLarv5ML5BL_FD_12353 | JGI IMG/M metagenome (IMG submission 12353) | reverse complement strand
GAACATCGATGTTACCGATGATCTGATAAGATCGATGATGGAGCTACAGGAGAAACTTCACCTCACAATAGGAAGAAAAAGAAGCAAGCTGGCAATAGGCATCCATGATCTGGATAAGGTTGCTCCTCCTTTCGTTTATAAAGCTGTATCTCCGAAAGAAGTACGATTCATACCTTTGACTTGTACAGAAGAAATGGATCTCGATCAGATCCTTGGATCGCACAGTAAAGGTGTTGAATACGCCGAACTTTTGAAAGGAAAGAAAAAGTACCCGATCATTCTGGACAAGAACAACAATGTCCTGTCTTTCCCTCCGATCATCAACGGTGCACTTACTACCGTAACGACCAGATCCCGTAATCTGTTCGTTGATGTCACCGGAACAGATCAAAAAGCCGTAAAAGGTGCGTTGGATATTGTCGTAACATCGTTGGCGGAAAGAGGAGGCACCATAGAGACTGTCGAGCTCGAAGGCTCATTGACATTCAGATCTCCAGACCTATTACCTCGTAACGTATCCGTTTCAGTGAAGAGGGCGGAGAAGTTCATTGGCGTTGAATTGGGATCCGAAGGCGTGATCCATGCTCTGAAAAGAATGGGGATGGATGCTGAATCGACATCAAAAGACAATGTGAATATTCAGATACCCGCCACAAGACTCGATATCATGCATGAAGTGGATGTCTTGGAAGACATCGCCGTAGGTTACGGATTCGAACGTTTTGGAGGATCATATTCATCTGCTCAGACGGCGGGAAGTTTGAGTCCCGATTCATTATTTTCGGAGAAGATCAGAGATATCATGATCGGATTGGGGTTCGGTGAGGTCACAACCCTTACCTTGAGCAACGAAAATGATGAATTCATATTGTCCGGACTTCCTCAGAAAAGGTCCACTCAGATCTTGAATCCGATCACAGAGGATCACACCTGCCTGAGATCGTATCTCATGCCCAGTTTGATGAGAATCTTAAGGCACAACAAACACCGCGACCTTCCTCAGAGGATATTCGAGGTAGGGTATGTTTCGTCCGATCATTGTTCGGTTCCGCATCTTTGTGCGCTTTCTACAGCTTCAAAGGTCTCATTCACAGAGATCAAGTCGGTAGCTGAATCGATAGTGAGAGAACTCGCGGTGAACTACGAGTTATCATCCTGCGGTTATAGGACCTTCGTTGAAGGAAGAGGCGCAAAGATCATCGTTGACGGAAAAGAGGTAGGGATATTCGGAGAAGTGTCGCCGAAGGTTGTTATCGACTTCGAGATCACGCATCCTGTGATAATGTTCGAAATGGACCTTTCTTCCGTGATCTCCGGTAAAGAAGGGAGACTTTTCTGATGGATGTGGGAGATAAATTTCCGCACTTCACTCTTCTCGATGAGAATGGTGAGGTCTTCGACAGTTCGTCTCTTGAGAATTTACGATATATAATCTACTTTTATTCCAAAGACGGGACCTCCGGATGCACACTGGAAGCCAATGAATTCTCTTCTATCTATCCGAAATTGATGCTTAGGAATATCATTGTCATCGGCGTAAGCAAGGACCTGCCTGCTTCGCATAGGAAATTCATCGATAAGAATTCACTCAAATTGAAACTTCTCAGTGACCCAGACCACATTTTGATGGAAGACGTAGGCGTGTGGGGAACCAAGATAATGTATGGAAAAGAAGTTCTCGGAACAAAACGTTCCACGTTCATCGTGGGAAAGGACGGGAATATTGAAGCTGTATGGAAAAATGTCAAGGTCGTGGGACACGCGGATACAGTGTTGGAAAAGGCAATCTCTTTGAGTCGATCCCCTTGATCATGTTTGAAGAGAACAACCGCTGTATTGACGATATATAACAGTCCCTTTCCTTCCTTCTTCTTTGGAAGGTTCAGAAAGAATGCTATGATCTATTGAAGCTATCTGGGGAAAACCGTCGAACAATACTTCATTCGACAACTGATCCTTTACCTTTAATGATCTGCCAGATAATTCGATATCAATGCAGTTCGTGATGTACTTTACGTTAAGTATTGCTGCCAATCCGGATGTGATGTCATCACCCCTTTCAGTGGATGCAGCAAGTATGGTTGCCGGAACTATTCTTTCAGATATGTCTGCCAAGGATTCACAATACGCCTTCCGATGGAATTCTTTTAATCGTTTATCCTTCACGTGATATATCGTATCAGCACCGTATGAGAATATCTCGTCATAAAGAGGTTTAAGTTCTATGTCTCCGAAGATCACTGCGATCGTCCTTCCGTCATTGAGCCTTGCCGCTTTCCCCAAGACCTTGAGGGATGATGATGTTACAGATGTTTGTTCTCCGTTTTTGACGGTTTCGATCCAAACAAGCACACCTTCAGCAATCGACTGATCCAGATCATATTCCCGCAGCATGCCGGGAGGTAATCTGCACCCATCAGAGCTGTCGCAGGACCCGGTTTGACAACTTCCTCCTTCACATCCTCCCATAGGATCATTCCCTGCCTTTGTTATAATTCCTCATTCTAGGTATCATCGCTGCCAAGACCGATTGTTCTGTGAGTGATTTCCTGTCCAACAACCCATTGCTGAGAATACCGATCGCACCCTGTTTCTTTCCGATATCGTTCTCTTCTCTCGCCTTTTTCACAGCATCTCCGACGGTATATCCTTCTCTGACCAATTCGGAGATATCGTCGGGATATCTGAATCCTGAACCCATGCCTACGCTCAATACTCCTGTTTTGTCTAATATTGCACAGTATTGAATGTCGTACAGCCCGTCTTCCGTTTCGAATACTCCCGCCTCAATACCGAATGAGATATCGTGGGAGCCCAAAGCACTCTTCGCACGGTTAACGGCACCTTTCCGCGTGTCTCCTTCCAAGGGTTGCGGAGGAACACCGCTGTCAACATCGACAGCTGTTATCCTTACGTCTCCGTATATTCTCTCCAATACCGTTCTGACAGCTTCAACCTTCACACGGTTGGCGGAACCAACGGCAACATCTATTACATCGATCTTTCCGTTCCTCCCGTATTTTCCTTCCATGATGCATGAGGAACTGATCTTAGAGCCATCCGACGCTTTGGCAATCGGGATCGTGTACAACTCCATTGGCTTGATGCCGCGAGACTTTCTTTCCTTGTTCACGATAAGCCCATTTTCGAATGTTTCTTCGGAAACGATAAGTATCTCGGCTTTATCCATAAGTTCTTTCGGGCCGTAAATGTCATCGATCTCTATTATCGTCCAAGGTTTTTTTGTTTCGGAAAGAAATATCTCCAGTTCTCTTTTCCTCATGTAGAATGGTACGGTCTCGTTCCTTCCCGAAGCCGACATTCTGTCGCTGGTGATCCCTATCAAGATCTCATCGCCAACCTCGAACGCCTTGCGTATGAGTTCTTTGTGACCGTCATGGAGTATATTGAACGTGCCTGCAACAACCGATATCATCTTATTGCCCGCCACCGAAGGCGTAGATGCCCAATACTACCAAGGACACCGCTACGATACCGATCCAAATGAAAATCAGTTTCCTTATCTTCTTCTTGGCATCCGCTCCGGCAGATGTCTTGCATTCGTTGGTACAAAAATATCCATCTCCGACGAACGCCTTACCGCAAATACGACAATGTCTGTGTTGAGGTATTTTTTCTGTATACTCTGCCATGGTGCCTAATCAACAGATAAGGATAAAAAACTTCAGCATCAATTTGACGATTTTTCTCAAATATCATTTTGCAGGCTGCCGGCTCTTTTTTTATCCATCGCGTTATGAACTATTATCATACAGTGGTCCGCGTGGAGGCTGTGAGGTCCTATCCCCACTGTGATGGGGGATCTTTCAAAGATGATGTTCTCCTCATCCTCTGATAGGTCTCTGTTATCACTGAGAATGAATACCGGATCTTTAGGAATATCGGATTCGAATACATCCGTTCCGTCCTCTCTGAGGTATACGATGTCTCCGACATCACTGAGTTTTGATACGACCTCAGAGAAAGACATCTTCGACACATACACTCCGGGAGAGGATCTGACCTCTTCTCCTTCGGGTATCTTCTTCATCAACGCGTTCCTAATGAGCGATGATGTGCTTCTTTCATCGGGATTCAGATATCTTACCTCACTGCCCGAGAATCTAACCGTTTTGGGAGCATTTTCGCCGCCTTGAAGTACGAGGAACAATTCCACATCCTTTCTTATGTCATGACTGAGGAAGAATGCCGAATTAACACATCTTACGAGTATGTCCAGCCTTCCCGCTCCGCCTGCGATATCGTCTAATTTAAAATCACCGGTAGTGATCGCTTTATGCCCCACGATAATGAAATAGATCATCGGATCACTGCTGAAGGTCTTCCAGATCAACGTTGCCGAACTGTTTCATCATCTGTTTGCGCATTTTACGGTCCTTTCCGATCGAACCCAGGAGCTTCTTACTCTGATTGAATTGCTTCAGAAGGCCTCTCACATCCTGGGTCGCAACTCCTGCCCCGGCAGCTATCCTCTCTATCCTCTTTCCTTTGATGATATTCGGATCCTCTTTCTCGTCGTTGGTCATGGAGTCCATTATGACTTTAAATCTGGTCAATTTCTTTTGAGATTCTTCGTAATCTATCTTGCTATCCATGTTGCTCATGCCGGGTATCATCGACATGACCTTCTGGAGCGGCCCCATTTTCGACACTTCCGACATTTGATAATACATATCATTGAGTGTGAACCTTCCGGAAAGCATGTTCCTTGCAACCTGCTCCATGGCCTCTTCGTCCTCGATCTCATCCCTAGCCAACTGAACGAGTGATGCCAGATCCCCCATGCCGAGAAGTCTGGAAATGAATCTGTCTGCATTGAACGATTCGAGGTCCCTGATGTGTTCTCCCGTACCTATGAAGATAATACGCGCTTTTGTTCTGGAGACTGCGGATAATGCACCGCCTCCTTTCGCGGTTCCGTCCATCTTTGTGAGAATCACACCTGTGATCCCTACAGCTTCATGGAACGCATCCGCCTGAGGACCTGCCTGCTGTCCGACCTGTGAATCTAATACTAACACCCTCTCGTCGGGTTTGGCCGCTTTGGCTATGTCCTTCAGTTCCTGTATGAGGTCGTCTTCCAAAGCATGTCTTCCGGATGTATCGATTATTACTATCTTCTTGTCAGAGAATTTCTCCATTCCCCTCTTCACGATATCTGCGGCGTTCTTCTCTCCCGGTTCGCCGTAAACGTCAACTCCGATCTTGTCTCCGAGCTGTTTGAGCTGATCGTACGCCGCGGGCCTGTAAACATCGGCACCAATAAGGCCGACGGAAAATCCTTTTTTGGAAAGGAAAAGGGCAAGTTTCCCCGTTGTGGTGGTCTTACCCTGACCATAAAGTCCGACCATCATGATCGTCTGGGGTTTGAGCGGAAGCCCTTCTCCATTATCAAGAAGTGCGACCATTTCCTTGTAGATTATCTGAATCACGTGCTCTTTGGAACTCTTTCCTGCAGGCGGTTTCTCGTTCAGTGCACGATCCTGTATCCGATTTGTCAATTCCAAGACCAATTGAACATTAACATCTGCCAGAAGCAGCGCACGCTGCAGCTCTTTGGAGACCTCTCTGATGAGCTCTTCGTCGACGACGGCGGAATTTCCGATACGGCTTATTACGTCCCTGAGGGACTTACCCAATCCTTCCAGAACCATTAAATCAAACCTGAATAGACACGATCATATTTAGAGTGTGGCAAAAGTGCGGGAAGAGGCCAGTCAGTCAGAAGGGATGGGATGCACTCTACAAAACTGACCTTTTTCCCCGTAATCACTTGATTGATTGGTAACTATATAAACGTTTCAATGAAACGGGCATAATTAAAGGGTTATTTTTGTTCAACTTCTATATATTAAACACATTTGTCGGCCATTTTGACTTTATTCAGTACTAATCGGTTAACAATGTTTCACTATTTGCTTATTGCGACCATCATGAATATAGGTAAGTATTGATATGAAAGGAGCCATACAAAAATGATAACAGAGGCTGCAACAAAAAATCGAATAAGTTAGATTACGTGGATTTTGATAGGTAATACACGAATCAAACAATATGCGCTGTATTGATCGCAAATACGCTTCTGTCTGATGGGATGAACTTCGCAGTAGGAGGGAAAACATGATCGTAATAGTGTTGAAGCTTGAAGTACAGCAGGGCAAGAAAGAAGAATTCATAGAAATTGCAAAACGGATGGTAGAAGGTTCGCAAAAAGAAGCGGGCAACATTGAGTACAATTTATACGAGGGCCTTGATGAAGAGAATGTTGTTGCATTTATCGAAAAATGGAAAGACCAACCCGCTCTCGATCTACATGAGAAGATGGAACACTTTACCGGCAACATTGGTAAACTCAAATCACTATGTGCAAAACCGCCTGTAAGAGACCGGTTTGATATAGTCAAATAATTGAGACGTTCGTAAAATTTTTAAAATCTGGGTCATCGACCCCCTTCACCAATTATTGAACGATTCGAAGAATATGTAAGTGGTCATATCTTCAATTGGGATGAAAAATAAATTGTTTGTCCCCGCATTTCTGCGGGGAATGAATGTTTAAAGGTAGCCCGATTTCTGAAGCGCCATGAGATCGTCGGTACTGAGTTTCTCTCCCGACTTGAAACGGTCAAAGATCTCTTTAGCCTCTTTCTTGGATTCGGTATCGACCTTTCTCTTCTTTGTGGCCGATTTCTTATTCCTCAGGACCGATGCATCTTTGTCTATCTCATGAACAGATTTGATCTGTTCAATGTGCTTCTTGTGCTCTTCGTCTGCCGCTTGTTTGCATTCGATGAATTTTGCCTGGGCTGCATCTGCCTCTTTCCTCAATGAGTCAACCTCTTCGTAGAGTTTCATCATCTTGTCATGAGAGGACTGTGCGGCTTCCGCGTGTTCTGAGACCAGGCGGTGTGCAGCTTCTGCCTCCACCTTTGCTTCTTTGAGCTGCTGGATGACCTCTTTGATTTCTCCGCTCTGCTCATAGGTCTTTTCTCTTTCATCTATCTGGCGGGCTATGACCGAGATCTGTTTTACAATCTCGTTCTCTTTATCTTTGCCTAACGATTTTGTCTGTTGGGTGTACTCCAGATCTTGAAGCTGCTTCTTGAGCTGTTTGACCGGAACCTCGTTCTTATCCTCGCTGGGTCTTTCCGGCCTAAGTGCCGATATCTGATCCTTCAACGCGGATACTTTTTGATTCCACTCGTCTCTAAGAACTTTCGTCTCCCTGACCTTCTGGTTGAAGGAATCGCGCTCTTCCCTGCACTTGCCTGCTTCATTTACAAGCTCGCGCACTTTGGAGTTGAGCGCATCTCTCTTGCTCTTCCATTCTTTGGTCTGGCCGTTCAGTTCGTCTCTGAGGCGCCTGTGTCTCTCTGCATCATTGTTCATGATGCTTCGTTTCTGCTCAATGTCTTCCAGGTTTTCCGATGTCTGAACGTCGTCCTCTTCTTCGGCCGATTCGGATGTTTCATCCGCAATCTCCGACTCGACATTCTCCGTCTGGGTCTCCACAACGGTCTCTTCCGCGGGAACCTCTACCTGTGCTTCCTGTTCTGCAAGAGCAACGGTCTCTTCGACCTGTTGCTGTTCTTCCTGAGAATCAATCTGCTGTATTTCCTCCACAAACTCATCCATAAATCATCACTCAGTTGTTCAACTTGGCCATAATCAAAAGTATGGCCCACTTTTGTGCCACTATAAGACGTATCGTTTATAAGTGTTTCTACAACTGTCTGAGTATCTCGTGGAACAGGTCAGAAAATACGTCGAGTCATACCCATCATATAAATAGTCTCATGCAATCCGAAACTCGATATCAAATGGATGACTGTATCTGCCCCCTCGATTATAGGTACGGCCGGAAGGAGATGAAATCCATCTTTTCCGAAGAAAGCCGCATCAAATACCAGATGGAAGTGGAGGCCGCCCTCGCAAGAGCACATGCGTCGCTGGGTACCATCAGCAATGCCGACGCAGAAGAGATAACCAGGGTTGCCGATCTCAGCATAGTGAAAGTGTCAAGGATCAAAGAGATCGAAAAGGACACCAATCATGATGTTATGGCCATGGTAAAGGCAATGACCGAACAATGCAAGGGGAACGCAGGCAAATTTGTTCATCTCGGTGCAACTTCCAATGATATAGTCGATACCGCAACGGCGTTGCAGATCAGGGACGCACTCAGCGTGATCCAGGAGGACGTTGATATCTTTCTGTACACGTTCGCAAAACTTGCAAAAAGAGAAAGAAATACTCTGGAGATAGGAAGGACGCACGCTCAGTTCGCGATACCGATAACATTCGGATTCAAAATATCAGGATACATAGCGGAATTGGTCAGACACAGGGAAAGACTGATTCAAATCATTCCTCGGGCATGTGCCGGAAAGATGGCAGGTGCGGTAGGCACCGGTGCTGCTTTAGGTCCGAATTTTATGAAGATCCAGATCAAGGTCATGCAAGAACTTGATCTGACTTACGAACCAGCTGCGACACAGGTTGTCGGCCGCGACAGATATACCGAACTTATCTGCCTTCTTGCGAATATCGCAACATCATTAGAAAGATACGGAACAGAAGTTCGAAATCTTCAAAGATCTGAGATTGGAGAGGCATCTGAACCTTTCAATGCAGAGAAACAGGTCGGAAGCTCGACAATGGCCCAGAAGAGGAATCCGATAATGTCGGAGAATGTCTGTGGACTTGCCAGAGTATTAAGGGGGTTCCTGATCCCTACCTTCGAGAACCAAGTGCTATGGCATGAGAGAGACCTTTCCAACTCATCGGCAGAAAGATTCACTCTTCCGCATGTATTCGTTCTTCTTGACGAGATGCTCGTAAAGATGAACAAAGTGTTCGACGGGCTTGAGATACATTCTGAGAAAATGATCAGCAACATAGAATCCGCAAAGGGATTGATCATGGCCGAACCCGTAATGATGAAATTGGTAGAGAAAGGGATCGGAAGACAGGATGCTCACGAGATAGTCCGCGAAGCTTCGATGCAGTCCGTGAAAAAAGATATTGACCTCAGGGAGGCCCTTCTCGAAAGAGCAGATGTAATGGCCGTTCTCACCAAAGATGAGGTAACGAAGGTCATGGATCCCGCGAATTATACCGGGAGTTCTGCGGAAATTGTAGATAAAATGGTCTCGGTTGTCGAAGAGATCCTGGACAAGAAGGTGTTATGATGGCTTTTTCCGAAAGAAAACGAAAGAATATGAAATACGGCGCCATACTCGGTGCTGTTGTGGGTGTTGCGCTTTTTGGAATGTTATACACCATGAATAATAACCTGATGTACGTTATGTTCATACCTATTGCGGCAGCAATGGGATGGGCCAGTCAATATGTAAAACTCGAGGAAGATGAATCTTAAAGCTTTTTAATCTGTGCCGTGTTTATGCCGTATGGCAGATGAGAAAAAGCCCGGAGCAATAAAGGGCATTTTGGGCGGAATAGCCTTTACTCTCATATTGATCATTATCGTACCGGTGCTTTGTGAATACTTCGTATCGGGGTTCATAGAAGACATTATCGGAGACAATGAGCTTCTCGGATATTCGTCACGCGCACTTGTGAGTTTCGTAATGTGGATAATCATTATCGGATTTACGATCCTCCTCGGCGGCGGAAAGATACTCAAAAGGTACGGAATATTCGGCATACTTGGATTGGTCGTCGCATACTGGCTACTTGGTGATGTGACAGACGCGATAATCCCCATTATCATGCTGGTACTGGTCACCGGTTTGATGTTCTTGATCAATAGAGCAAGAGGAAAGAATAAAAAGAAACGGAAATGAGTGTTCAACACTCATTTCGTTTAAACTCTTTTACCTGCATTCGGGCCTGGGCTGACATAGAATATGTCTGTGATCTTTATTTTCAAAAGATTCTTTGCAGGCAGTGTTTCCCTTTTCTCATGGGCGAATTTTACCGCTGCTTCGTAATCCTTGCCTGAATTCTCAACAGTTACCGATCCTTTGATCTGATAAGATTCCTTGCCGTCGGGATTGAACACTACTATTGCGACCTTTGGATTCTCCTTCACATTGGCCAACGTCTTATTCATGAAGTTGTCCACAGCCCATATCGTCTCTCCGTCGGCCTGGAGTATCACCATTCCGAGAGGGACGACGTTCGGAACTCCGTCCTTCGAAGCGGTAGCCATCATGAACAGTCTCATTTTGTTGAATTCTGATTTGATCTCATCATTGAGTTTTACCATACATTCACCTGCTTCGACAACACTTTGTGCGTATATCAACTTTAATGACCACGCTGCAGAAATCATTGATCGATAAGAACAAATTATTAAGAGACAGGTAAAACAAGAATACGAATGTCAATAGATCTGTTTGGTACTATCTTTGTCAATATCCTTATAAGATATCTTCCCTACCGCTGTCTTCGGCATCGATTCCACTACCTTTATGTCCTTTGGTACGGAGTATTTCGGAAGATTGTCTCGGCAGTATCTCTGAATGTCTTTGATCAATTGATCTGTTCTCTCAACGTTCTTGTTCAGAACAATGAATGCTTTGACAACGTGTGTCTTTATCTCGTCGGGTATGCCGATCACACAGGAACAGTCAACAGCTGAGTGGGAATTCAATATCTCCTCTATCTGGTTAGGATACACGTTGTAGCCTGAGGAGATCACCATCCTGTCTATCCTGCCCCGGTATGCAATGTAGCCCTCATCATCCATCAAACCCAGATCTCCGGAATGCAACCACATCATTCCGTCTGAATGTTTTCTGAGGGGTTCGTATAACTCTTTATTGTAATGCAAATGCATCACGGTGGGACCGGATATGCATATCTGTCCGACCTTGCCCGGAGATATTTCCTCTTCCGTTCCGGGTCTGACTATTTTGAAAAATGTATCGGGACAAGGGATCCCTATATACCCTTCTCTGTAGCCGTTAAGAGGCGTCATACATGTGAGCATAACGCACTCCGTAAGTCCATAGCCGTCCCTTACTTCGACACCACATCCGTGTTCGGACAACATCTTCTCGATCCTCTTTTTCAGTGCGGCGGTAAGAACGTCTCCTCCCGTGATAACAGATCTTATGAAAGATAGATCCACTCCCTTGAGCGCCTCGGAAGATAGGAGGTACTGATACAGTGTGGGTACTCCCATTATGATGTCGGGCTTGATCGTACCTATTAATTCCGCGAACATGTCTGGCCTAAAACGGGGGATCATTTCGCAACACCCTCCTATCGCAAGCATCATGTGCATGTTTCCTACAAGTCCGAATCCATGGAAAATAGGCATGACAGTCAATGTCTTGCAGTTACCTTCCTCTATGTTCCCTATCATGGCTGCCGCCTGTATTGCGGATGCGTTAACGTTCATGTTGGAAAGAACTACCTCTTTCGCTTTTCCCGATGTACCTCCGCTGGAAAGAATGAATGCAATGTCGCTTCCGCATACCTTCGGCATCTCGAATGCAGTTCTTTTGCAACCCTCAATAAGATCTGAGATGTTAATTGCCTTCGTCGATTCCGGTATCTCTGTTTTTGGACCTTCCATACACATTGCAACGATCTTCCTCATCAATCTCAGCGGATCACCTAGATTGGTGTACACTATCGTTTCGATATCTGTTCCTTCAGATGCTTCGATGAATGAAGAAGTGATAGAATCTCCCACAATAGCAAGTTTGCATCCGGAACCAAGAATAGCGCTATGTATCTCATTCTTTGATGACAGCAAATATAACATTTTCGAGATGGCACCGCACTTGTTCACAGCATAAACTGCCCATATCGCCTGGGGGCAGTTAGGAAGACATATGATTATTTTGTCTCCCTTCTTTACGCCGCGAGAGGCCAAAGCTTCTGCCAATCGATCTATTTCATCCATCATTGTCCTGAATGTTACCGTGCAACCCATGAATCCGTATGCTGGCTTATCCGGAAATTTCTTAGCTGCGTACGAGATCAGCTCGTACATCCCCACGTCGGGATATGACATATTAGGCGGAGTGCTTCTGTAATGGGCCTCCCAGGGACGTGATCTCATAGAGGATCATCCCTAGGCAGATAACGTTCTTCCAGGACGCGAGGATTATCCAAAAGTTCTTTTAGTGTTCTTATTGCGTTAGAAAAATAGAAACCGTCTGCGATGGCATCGTCCAAGGTCAACACAAGGTCTATGAACGGCCTCACGACCACCTCTCCGTCTACTACCGCGGGTCTGTTCTCCACCGGCCCTATGCTTACGAAGAATGAATTTGTTCCGTATTCGGAAAGATGATGAAGCGGAGGTATGCATTTTATGCTTCCGAGGTTAGAAACAAAAACAGACGAATGGAACGGATCGGTCTCCATATATGCCTTCGGAGGCCGTCCGTGGCGGTCCAGGAAATCGCTGAGGCGGCACATCAATTTCGTGTAGAATCTTGGACTTCTTCCATATTTGCTTATGAATTTGTTAGATCCGAACGCATCTCCGTTCCTCATTTCCTTTATGTCGCGGATCATACCCTTCGAAACATCGAATATATCCGCCCCAGGTTCAAAAGGGGTCTTATGTATCATTCTTACTGAATCCTCGTCCATCGATGCCATCGCTATATGTCCTACTTCTATCTTTTCTCTTTGATACGTTCTGTACCCTTTAACAAAACGATTCATGCGTGGTTTGATGGCGATCATCCTTACCAGAGCGGCAACGATCGCAGTGTATAATGATACGACATTATCTTCCGTAGTTTTCTTTTCCGCAATATATGCTAGAAGATTTGTAACATCGATGCTTACTGTACCGTAGACTTGTCTTTCTATCCTGGATGGCGTAATGAAGGGGATGAATCGGTTAAAATCATTCAATTCTTCAACAAAGATCCCATCATCTCTGTCACGGCGATTTTTCTTTTTTACCACGTGCACTCCCCCGAGATAACCATGGATCGTTCCAGAACGGATCCGATTCTGTGCCCCTATATGCAATCCCATATAAATTAAAACTGTTGTGAAATATGTTTTTATCTAGAGATCGACGATTCACATGTGAAAACTTTATATTCATTGCGTCAATGAAGATGTACCCAATGGGCAAGTAGATCAGCCCGGTAGATCGCTGCCTTCGCAAGGCAGAAGTCGCGAGTTCGAATCTCGCCTTGTCCACCACCCTATTACATTCAAATAAAACATTAATTTAACTATGATTTGAAACAAATAGATTGAATAGTATTTTATCGACTACACATTTGCTCACTTTAATGTTTCTTCGTCAATGAAATCCACTGTATATTCTGTTGGATTGTTAGCATACTGTTCAATTTGTTTCCAAGAAAAAAACCTTATATCTGGAGTTTCAGACTCGGGGTTTGTAACCACAAATATCTGATAGTTGGGATTGAGGGTTGCAAATTCACGCTCAAATCTTGTCAACCGAAAAGAAATACTTGGCAGTATATCACTATTAGTTTTTACTTCAACATAGAATTTATTCCCATTCTTACAATATGATAAATCATATCCTGCACCATCAGAACCATCAAGATTCTCATTTGCATCTTTTGCAAATTGCGACACCCATTTAACTTCATACACTTCAGATACTTTTTTTAAATAGTCGACAACTATTTGCTCCGACTCACTGCCCCTTGTAATACTTCGATTGTGCTTAGCCTCATAATCAGTGTAGCCCGTCCTAACACATTGTCTGTTACTCTTCGTCTCATTTCTTAGAGATTGTGGACCAAGTCGATGAGTAGAGGAATCGGTGACACTTGGCATCTTTGAGATGGATGAATATGTGGGCATATTTGTTGGTTTTTGTTTCGTAGATTCAAGATATCTCTTGAATTCTGCTTTTAAATAATCATAATTCCCGAATCTAAGAAGAGAATCGAATTCGTTTACAAGAAAAAGATTTAACTCCACCTTATTGTCCTTAAAATCGTTAAGGAGCTTTTGTTTTGTTTCTTTTCCCAAATATTCAACATCAATATCACAGTCCTCATTACGCAACATTGATGCAGGATCTATTGATTGTAGTAATTCCAGAACGTTACAATTCTCCTCCTGTAATTCGGAAGTATCTGAATCAATCATAATTTTTCTGTATCTACCTATTTGTTCCAAAAATGACCTCTGCTGGTTTACATCAGGATTTTTTGATAATTTATTATACAAAATACGTTTAAATCTTTCAAGATTCTTTTCCTTACAGTCATTGAACAGTTCAATATTTTTAAAAACGATATTTCGTGACGACTCATTAGAAACACCATCGAAAAAGATGTCTGCATCCGACCAGATATCTGGATTCTCGTGGCGTTCGATAAGAATTGTCCTTAGCATCCCCTGCCGTGATTTCATTAACTCTCTGAATGATCCCTCCAGTGAGCTCTCTTCAGCATTAATGACTATTTTAACGATTTCAAATAAAGCATTAGAAAAACACTCGTTGTGTGGATCGGGCTCACTTTCCCCCACCATTAAGACATATTTTCCGTCATCATCGAGAGCGTACTGATGTCCACTTAATGGAATCAAATCATTCCCATTGATCTCTAAAGTGCCGCTCGATGCGAGCCGAATATGCATATTCTTGACAGCCCTCCATCGTTTTTCATCAGTAATTTGCTGACAATTTTCAACATATAGTCCCTTCAGTAATTCACAGAAGAATTCTTGGAATTGTTGATTATAAATCGATTCTCTAAACTCCTTCACTAAAGTGTTTTGTTCAAGTTCTTCTACTCCGAACCATCTTTCAACTTTACGTGCGCCTCCACCTTTGCTTAAATGAAACAAATTATGCTGTTCTTTGAATTTGTTAGGAAAACTCTTATCTGCATATTTGACCTCGTTAATAGAATGGAATTTACCATCATAGCAAAATACACTCCCTTTCTCTAAAAATTCTTTTCTTTTCACATCATTGATATTAGGTTCTTTTAACCCTGACGCTTTGATGATTTGTGAGTATATTTTCTTTGAAATCTCGCCATCATCATCCATTCCTTCTTCCGAAAGCTCAATAAGTATATCGTATAAAGTTTGCGGATCGATTTTAGAGAAGTCACTGTTGAATCCAAGATTGTGTATTATTGCATTCTGTTCATGTTCTTCGATTTTAAATTCCCCGAACAAAGCTTCCTTGCTTTTGCCCACTAGTTGAGGCTTAAATTTTAGCCCTATTCTATCATCCAATATTATTCGATTTGGAGAATATCGAATCCCGTCGACCTGCACCCATTTTTCCATTGAAAACACGTGTGCAATGTAATTTCTTATATTACCATTACTAATCTTACGTCCATACCTATGTGACATTTTACTTGTAACAATATGTGATGTGTCAGATTTTTCATAAGTTGACTTCAGTGATTCTTTAAGAAAGTCATCTTTTGATATCCAAAAGAGAATAGATTGAGTATCCGCTACATCAAGAATATTTTGAAGGCTTTGATATGTTCTAACCGATGCCGTATGAATGTTATATTCATTGCGCATTACTGTTGCATTAGCAACAATTGCCCCCTCCAATTGAATCGGGTACGTGAATTTATCGATTAATGCTCTCCGATAATCTTGAGATAATTCAAAATATTCAATTTTTTCTTGTTGATATAATGGTAGTAGTCTAACTTTAAACTTTGAGAAGAACTCAACAAACCGTTCGTTATCTTTTTTACTCAATTTTATATGATGGATCTCCTTTAAGCCTGGTTGCAGAAACAATATTTCTGCCAAATTATTATTGTAATACTTTCCGAAGTACAATTCTTCGGGACCACATACTGTTTTTCTGTCATAGGCGGGGAAACAATACTTCAGAAGAGGAGGATTCCAGGTCTCATCCGCACTATAGTTTTTAAAGAGCCAGCATAAGAACTCACGTGCGTGCCCCCAATGATCTTTGACTGAAGCGTTAACTTGTCTAATTATCCCATTTCTATCCAGATAATTAAAGAATTGTTTTTCGTTGATCTTTACATAATCGGAGATCGATCTCTCACTCTGGATTTGAGTATTAGTAGAACTTTCTCGTAATTCTTTAAATTTAATATGACCTTCCTCTTCCCCGTAATATTTAATAGCGGCATCTTGGTATTCTTTCGATAAAAAATTGAAATCTACCCATTTTGGAACATTGGGAACATTTCCAGTTTTGAGGTATATATTATCTGACAATTTAGCCCATTTACCATTTTCCAATTTAATCAAGTTCGGCATATGCACTAGTGTCTTGGAGGAATGATTTTTTCTCCACCATTCAAAAACAGTAAAACAATCGTTAGCAGACCAGTTTTCTGAAACATTATTGATGAGATGCATTAACACTTCTTGTGAAACATTGAGATCTATATCTTTACGTTTGGCGAGCTGTACAACGAAATGAGAGACTTTCTTATTGTCTGGCAACTTCAATAATTTGTTAAAAGCGCTTCCTGTGAATAAAGAAGGATAGTCACTGCCAAAAAGAAGTGGTCCGTCATTGACGGATATAAATTTTCCATCCGCGGTCGGCAGAATTTTCTTTGAGCCTATGTGTTCATAATAATAGTCACTAAAGTCAAAGCGAATGTTGAGCTGTCTGGAGAAATCTGTTGTTGGGGTAACACTCGTCAATACTCCAGCCGCTTTATTACCATCTGTTATTAACTCTGACGACTCTTCTATCAGCATTATCATATCCTTCAAGATTATCTCGTTTAATCGATGATCAATGATTGAGTTCCTGTCACTGCTCAATTTAAAATCAGCATGGCAAAGCCAACCGATTGGCAATTCGACCTTCGTCTTAAAATAACTATAGAGGCAATTCTCCTCTATTTTATCCAAATCCGCACTGTATGCCACAGAAATACCATATTTATATTCTTGAGACTCATTATTTGTGTCTTCAATTGATATTGTCTTTATTTCCTGCTTAAACACCCGCCAACAACATTCACTCTTCTCCCCATCAACGGATGATATCACATACACATTACCATTCGGATCTTCGTGTTTTTCATATTGTCTTTCTTCTTGGCCATCTTGAACAATCAAACTTTCAATTTTTGGAAGAAAAACCATTGATTTTTCATCAATTTGATTAAGCTGTTGCCTGACATCTTCTACCATGGTTGGTTTTAAACTCAATTCAATCCTTGTTGTAAAATCAAGATCGATAGTGTCTATAATAGTAGGTGCAGACAGAATTGCCACCTTCTGGTTACTTCCGAGCAATTTTTTAAAGGCAGCTGCCTCGTCTAATCCAAATGCAATTGATAATTCTCCAGAATAAATTTTAATCCTATCGCACCAGTTAAGTAACGAACGAAAGCCTATACCTTTCGCACCAATCTGAATTGTATTGTCACCTGGCATAGCATCGATACAATTTTGTAACAATTCGAGGACTTCACGACCGTGATACTCGCCAACAGCCTCATGCTCTTTATTGTAATCGCTTTGAATACGTTCCGGTCTGTGTAAATATTCATCTTTTCTACGTTCAAATAGTTCTTCCACCTGGTCGTTTATAGAGAAAGCTTGATACTCAACCTTGTAAGATCTTTCTATTTTGGATGTGTAGTTGGGAGTCATAAGCGATTCGACTCCCTCTATTGGGAATGGATTACCATTGTTACTCACAATTAATAAATTATCTTTTAGGTTGAACTTCACTATATTCTGATTGAAAGTTGTTACTGTCCTAGAGTTTGAAAGATTCATCTGAACAACCGCCATTTGTAACTTTGTAGATATTGACTAACTTTATCAACGTACTCTGTGCCTTATTCATTTGGATCGTCTTCCTTTACTCCCTCAGACATCCTATTGGAATCATATATACGCCATCGTCACGCCTGTACGCATGCTCGGAAGCGGTTAGAATCGCAAGAAACGATGGAGGTCGCATTCTGTCAGTATCTATCTGATCCTTAAGTTTCAACAGATTTTTGGCAGCTTTCTCCGCTTCATTGATCCCCATCTTTACCTCGATGGCGCCCCATCGTCCATCCTTGAGGTGTACGATGGCGTCCGCTTCCAGACCGTTTCTGTCTCGATAATGGAATATTTCACCGTCGGATGCCTGTGCGTATACACGCAGATCGCGTATGCATAATGATTCAAAAAGAAGCCCGAATGTGTTGAAATCGTCCAGTAAACCTTCCGGCGACATATGAAGTAGCGCAATTGCAATCGAAGGATCGATAAAATGTCGTTTCGGAGACATCCTTATAGTAGACTTGGAACGTACTGCAGGACTCCATGCCTGAAGATCCTCGACAACAAATATCCGCCTCAGCGAATTCATGTAGGATGTAACTGTCCTGTCTGAAACTATATCGTCACCTTCCATGTCCTTCCTTATCGTTGCCAGATTCGCCGTGGTGGATGTGTTCCGTGCCAACGAACGCATGAGATTACGAACACGAGAGGGGTTCCTTTCCATACCGTCTGCATTCGATATCTCGATCTCCACTACCGAATTCACATAATCATATGCACGCCGAAGAGCTACAGGTCTCTTCTCCCCTATAGAAATGGGCCACCCGCCTCTTGCAAGTGCGAAAGCTAGATCTTTGATGGTAAGTGTGGATATCCCTTTGATAATAGGATTTTCATCGAATAACGATCTTAAAGATATGCTGCCATTGGATTCTAAAGATTCGAACAGGGTCATCGGACGCATGAATAACCGCGTTATACGTCCTGTACCGGTATGCAAGGTAAGATTGTCCAATGGTGTTGCTGACCCTGTAAGTATGAATTGTCCATTCTCTCCACGTTGGTCTACTTCGAATCGCACTCCGTTCCACAATATTGGGGCCATTTGCCATTCATCAATAAGTCGTGGAGTTTCTCCTTCCAAAAGAATATCCGGACTGCTATCGGCGATACTCATATAATGCTTTGAATTTTTGGAATCCTGCATGAATAAAGTACTGGCGGCATATTCTTCCGCGGTGCGTGTTTTCCCACACCATTTGGGACCCTCAATTAATACTGCTCCGGATGATTCCAAAGCTTCATTTAATTCCCTGTCCACTATCCTTTTCAGATAACTTTTTTTCACAGTGTTAAGACGTATAGACGCTATTTTAATTTATTGGAAAATATAACTCTATTTCCCTCTTTGACAGTATTTCGTTTCCCTCTTTGACAGTATTTCGTTTCCCTCTTTGACAAAGTTCCCCATACGCCATCACCTTCGTATATGCTGTTTGTTATCGATATTTATTTTTATTCTTGATGATGTTATAGGTGTACAGGTGATATGAAATGCCAAGTTTCGCTAACCCCTTCGCGGGAAATGTTGATAGGAAGATGACGAATCAAGAACTTGCTCAGGCATTGAGATTGGATATTGCCGGCGAGCTTGAGGCAATATATCTTTATGACGCTCATGCCGAGGCAACCGACGATCCTGTTGCAAAGAAAGTATTGAGAGATATCCGTGACGAAGAAAAGCAACACATGGGTGAACTGATAACACTCATGAGATATCTGGATCCCACGGAAATGGAACTCTTCGAGCATGGTGCCAAAGAAGTGCAGGAAATGCTTGAAGAACTCAGAAAAGAAGGACTAATCTGAGCTCTCTTTCCTCAAACCGCTTACTCTTTCATTCTTATAAAAGGCACGATTTGAAATACTCACTTTACGATATGGTACTATGGATCCCGAAACAATAGCCATAATACTGATGATAATCGGCCTCATTCTGCTGATCATAGAGGCTTTGACTCCTGGATTCTTCGCCGTTATCCCAGGTGCGATCTTGGTGATCATCGGAGTCTTGGGTTATTTCGTGGATGGTTACTTCGACGATCCGTTGCTGATGGTTGTAACCGTAATAATTGTAGCCTTTTTCGTAAGTATCGCCACTGTGAAATTGTACCAGATACTAGCGAAACCGAAACCCCCCGAAACCACTGTCACTGAATCGATGATTGGCAGGACCGGTATTGTAACGGTAAAAACGGACCCCAACAGTATAAAAGGAAAGGTCAAAGTAGGTTCCGATATCTGGAGCGCTACATCCGAGATTATCATCGAAAAGGGTACCGAGGTATTCGTCTACGCCGGCGAAGGCGTACACATAAAGGTCAGACCTAAAGAATAAGTTGCTTTCTTGTTACATTCTTTTATACTCGTAATACGATTCGTTTTATGAGGTAAAACATGGAAGAGTGGATATATGCACTGATAGTTGTCATCGTTCTTGCGATAATTGCAGTTCTGATGAGTAGTGTCAGGATCATTCAGCCCTATGAACAGGGTGTGTACACGAGACTGGGAAAATTCATAAGGATCCTTAACCAAGGTATGAATTTCGTGGTCCCTCTGATCAGTACGGTCGTCAAGATCGACCTTCGTACTCAGGTACTGGATGTTCCTAGCCAAGAGGTCATAACTAAAGATAATTCGCCCGTAAGCGTCGATGCGATCGTTTACATAAAGGTGACCGATCCGAAAAATGCGTACTTTGAGATCATTGATTATAGATTCGCAACAATGAACCTTGCACAGACAACCCTGAGGTCCATCATCGGAGAGATGGAGCTTGACGAGATACTTTCAAACAGGGAGAAGATCAACGTCACTCTCAGAGACATTCTTGATGAGAACACCGACAAATGGGGTGTAAAGGTCGAGAGTGTTGAGATAAGAGAGGTCGACCCTGCAAGAAAGGTCAAGGATTCGATGGAAGAGCAGACCTCCGCCGAGAGAAGAAGACGTGCGGCGATCCTTCAGGCGGACGGTCTGAAGAAGGCGGCCATCCTCGAAGCGGAAGGAAAGAAGAAATCGAGAATACTCGAAGCGGAAGGATTGCAGCAATCCATGGTCCTTGAGGCAGAAGGTAAGAAACTTGCCCTCATTCTTGAGAGTCAGGGAGAAGCACAGAAACTCAGGATCCTCTCCGTCGGAGCAGCTACACTCGACTCCAAAGCACTTTCCGTACTTTCAATGGAAACACTGAAAAGTGTCGGTCAGGGAGAATCTTCGAAGATATTCTTCCCCATGGAGGTCACAAAACTCATCGAGGGTGTATCCCAATACATGGGAACTGCGGCTAACATACCGGACAGGTCGCTCTCCGACATCAAGGATATCGAGAAGCTGGTCGGTAAGGCAGATGATATTCTGGGCCCTATTCCCACTGCGGCAGACATAAAGGATAGGCTTGCCAAAGTGGATAAGATGGTCGATATCGAGATGGCCGAGACCGCAGACATCACAAAGATGACCAAGAATACCGGTGGCAACTAAGGTTTCAATAAACTTTTTTCAAACCTTTTATGATCTTTCTGTTGTACATTAATATACATCAATGTACAAATATTCAAATAATAAGTATACTTCAGTTGTTCATTCAGAAGGAAAAAATTATGTCTGAAATTGAACCGTCAATGCAAAAGAAACGATATATTATCTTGATCGCAGGTGTGATAATACAATTCTGCGCCGGAATAATATACATGTGGAGTGTTTTCAACGGCCCTGTTGCTGAATATCTAGGCAATTGGGATACCTCTGCAGCAAAACTCACTGCATCATTCATGCTGGTAGCTTTCGTGGCAGGTATTCTGATCGGTGGAAGGATAATGGATAAAATCGGACCCAGAACAACATGTCTTTCCGGAGCCCTCATAATGTCTGTGGGAATCTTGGCATCATCTTTAGTGACGTCTTCATTCCCTGAATTAATATACGTGACATACGGACTCATCGGAGGATTCGGAGTCGGTGTTGTTTATACCTGTACCGTATCTCCAATACAGAAATGGTTCTACGACAGGAAAGGATTCGCTACTGGCGTGATGGTAGGTGCCTTTGGATTCTCACTCGTTATATTCGGACCTTTGGCCGAGGCTCTTCTGCCTGCGATAGGAGTTCCGTCAACATTCCAGTTGTTTGGAATAGCATTCTTGATACTCTGTATCCCAGCATCTTTAATTATTGCCAGCCCGACTGCGGAATATATCAATAATTTAAGGGGCCCAATGGCGCCCAGCAAACAAAAACAGTACACCACCGGTGAAATGCTCAAAACAAAATCGTTCTATCTGATTACATTCTCTCTTTTCTTTGTATTGGCCGCATTCTTCATAATGAATCCCGCGGTTAAAGAACTAGGGAATCAGCGTAACTTAGGCGACCTGGTTTCACTTTGTGTTCCATTAATTGGAATATGCAGTGCATCTGGAAGATTGTTCATCACTTGGGTATCTGACAAGATAGGCCGGATGATGTCTCTATTCTTCATTTCAGGGATGACAATATTGGGATCTGTTTGTATCACATTTGCGGAGGGTGTTTTCTTTTTGATATGCATAGCAATAATAACTTTCGCTTTCGGTGGTGCTGCAGGAATATATGCTACAGTAACCTCAGATCATTTCGGAGCTCAAAATATGGGAAGCAACTACGGATTCGTTATGTTGGGGTTCGGCGCTTCGGCACTAATATTTCCCTTCATTTCGAACATATTGTTGGATGGCGGAACAGATTATACAATGTCGTTCGTATTGGCCGCGGTCGCTTGTGTGTTCGCCATCATCTGTGTGTTGTTGCTAAGAACACAAAAAGCGAAAGATAATGCAATGACTGAAACAGCATAACAATCTATTTCAAAAAACTTTTCTTCCGATTAAAGGAGGGGTCTTCTCTCTTTTAATCCGGAAGTCATTTATTTTTCCTTTACCGAACCTTACGAAAGATAGTGATCGATATCAATTACCTTCATATCGAAATTCTCTGTTTCTGTGGAAAAGAAACAATATGATGATACTCCATAATATTTTTATTAAATAAAGTAAAAAGTTTGGGAGGGGGGAAAACTATGGTCAGTTTGGTTTACAGACCGTAGTTCTTAAGGTTGAAGTTCGGAACATCCTTGAATTCTTTAGCACAGTATTCAACGAATTTTGACTCTTCTTCAGGGAGTGCTTCGAGCTTCTTTATTATGTCGTTAAGGGTGTCGAGCTGTTTGTTGGTGAGTCCCAACTCTTTCTTCTCGTATCCCTTGAGAACGATCTTTGCTCCGGTGAGACCGGCTGCCTTTGCACGGAGGTAGAGGTTGTTTCCGTTGGCTGCAATAGCCTTTCCGACCTCGTACGCGTTGTCATAGGCAAGGACGTATGCCTCGGGTCCTCTGTACCTGTCTGCGTACATGTACAAGTCCCTGAGGGTCTTCTCCTGTTTCATCTGGATCGCGGTGTTCATCAACGCTGCTTCGTATCCGATGGATCCGAGCCAGCACTGAACAGATGAACCTCCGAATTCGGGGTGGTACTCGACGGACTCGTTGGACCAAAGGTCGCAAACCTGAGCCATCAGGTTACCCTGAAGATCGCAGTGAGCGCACTGACAGTTCTTTCCTTCCTGAGCACAGGGCTTTCCTGCGATCGATTTCACGATCGGGCCCTCGTATCCGCAGTCCTTGTCGGGACCGACTGCACCGGCTTCCCATGCGGCAAGTGTCCTTGCTGCTGATATGCACCTGGTGACTGCAGAGAAGGTTCTCTGAACGTCGTTGTCCTGGTATCCGCCTGCCATGAACATTGAAACGTTTGCACCGGAGCAGTTGGTATCTCCTCCTGCTACTGCTTTGTGTTTCTTTGCGATCTTTGCGAATTCCTGCCATACGTATGACATGTCGATCGAACCCAAGTATCCTACACCGAAAAGGAACGCAATGATATCCCCGTTGGTAACTGCATAGTCTGCGAGTTCTTTTCCACCTACCGTCTCACAAGAGAGGTTGTCTGCGCCGTTCTCGCATGCGATCTCAGCGCACTGGAAGAGTTTCTCGGGGTATGCGTGTGCACCCTTCATACCGGGGAGGAGACCTTCATCTGCCTCACGCTGGTCAGGGATCGTGTGCCTTACTGCACTGTTGAGTCCGTACTCCTCGTAGAATTTCTCACATATCGCCTTCTGGCCTGCAACAACAGGTGCTGCAAGTTTTTCCTGGTTCATCTGAGAAACCCATTCTGTTTCCAACTGAACGTCGGGGAATCCGACTGTGATCGCTCTGTTGAGAATGTCTTTGGAGATGTAATCAACATACTCTCTTCTCAGTTTCTCGGAATCCTTCTCGGTTCCGGGCCTGGGTGCGTAGTTGATCTCGGGGATGACCTTTCCGGCTCCGATCTTCAATCCGAATCCGTATGAAACAGGGTGTTTTGCTGTTCCGAAAATCATCTCATCCGCACTTGCGTATTCCATTTTTGTGTATCTTGTAACTGCCATTTTATGCACCGCCAACTATTGAGTCCCATTCTTCTCTTATTTTCTTCCAGTCGTATCCGGCCCTGATCTTGTCTGCGATCTTGGGGGTCTGAGGGGCTTTCTCGGAATAGATACCGAGATCGTACGAGTTAGCGAAATCTCTGTTAACTGCACCGCCGCATCCCATGAGGGGTACGTTTATCTTGCTCTCTACGAGAAGTTTTGCTACTGCGGGGAATGCTGTCATGGTTGTTGTCATGAGAGCGGTTCCGGTAACCAACATAGGCTTCACTTCTTTGGTCTTTGCAACGACGTCCACTACAGGTACGTCTCTTCCCATATCGATCACATCGTAACCGGATGATTTCATCATGACGGCTGCAATGTTCTTTCCGATGTCGTGGGGGTCTCCTTCTGCTGCGTGCATGACGACAACACCTTTGCTGTCCCTTCCTCCAGGCACCTGCTTCTCTGCGAGTGCGATACCGATCTCCATGGTCTTTGCTGCCATCATGATCTCGGGGAGGTAATACACGTGCTCTGCGTAGAGCTTCGCGACAACTTCCATTCCGGCGACAAGTCCGTTGTTGATGACGTCGAGGGGATTCTTCTGCTTGAGAGCATCCATAACGACGGGTCCAACGGTCTTGAACCTCATGTACAATACTTCCTCCGCTACCTTTCTGAATATTTCGTCTTTAGGTAACATCTTCTTTGCCATTTCTTCAGGCGTTGCTACAACTTGCTGTTCGATGTCGTAACGTTTTAGAACGACATTGAAATTCGCATCTGCTGGTTTTGTTAGCATGTTATTCCTCCTTTTTTCGGTCAAAAAACCGTGAAACTTGGAATTGATGGATATTATTTAGGCGATTTCGTGGATGAATGTCATATCCATACATTTTGATGATATGACTATAAATATGGATGGTTGGAACTTATATCCTACTACGTTATTTTAACATAATGTTTGAACAAAAGCGTTTAAAAATATGTTCATTTTTGATATCCATCTATATTTAATATTAATTATCGGTTGGATAATACCCCCTAAATTGGACCTTTTTCAGCCAATAATGCATAGAAAATGCCAATAACAACAGTAAAAACAACCAACTCGTTATTATCAATATTTAATAGATTCGGTGAGGGGCGTTTAGTACTCTTTCAACGGATTTTTGAATTCGCACGGTACGCCGGTTTGACACAATCCGCAGCCGGGGACACTGTTTTCTTTGAGTCCGTACTCCCGCATTAATTTGGATCTGTCGCAGTATACAAAGTCCATGCATTTGATCTTATCATGTCCATTTTCTGTTATAGCGCCCGCAGGACATCTCTTGATGCATGCCCCACAACTACCATTATTGCAATACAAACAATTCTCGTTGTAACTTCGCGCTCTCCTGATATTGGGACTTAACACGAGATCCGTTATGACTGATATCAATCGTACTGCGATCCCCATTTCAGTAATGAATCCGTCATTGAGGCTGAATGTACCTAATCCTGCAACATACGCGATATGACGTTCCGACCATGAGGAATGGGGGTCCGTCCGCATATCGAATTTTTTGTATCCCGGAGACATCATAGGGGTCATCGCATGATATCCTAATTTTCCGATATATGATTCGATCTCCGAAGAAATGTCCTTCGAAAATGTATCACTGAATGTTCGCGATATCATCCATTCCTTCGAAGGTACACTATTTGATCTATTGCTTTCTCTGACCTTCTTTCCCAAGGGAAGTACGACAGATATCACCGTCCCGTCGCGAAGTTCTTCTTCGAACTTAGATCCATACATCTCGGACGGCGTCAAATGCTTAGGCCCAATGATCTTCTTCAGATCTTCGAACAATGGATCCTGAACAGAAGAAAAGCCGACTGTCGGAACATCGTATATGGAATCGCTGGTTCCATCCAGAATATTTTCTTTGTGATCCTTAACGATTCTTTCTATTTCCAGAACGATGCCGTCTTTCATTTCATATGATGGAATCATCGGATCACCTTTGACAAAAATATAAGAAAAAAGAAATTTAAAGTAAGGGGTTTAAAGACTCTTAACGAGAGAACAACAGTCTTACAGGCCGTAGTTCTTCTTGTTGTAGTTGGGTACGAGCTCGGTGTACTTCTTGTCGCAGTACTCAACGAACTTGGCTTCCTCAGAGGGCAGTGCTTCGAGTTCTTTTATGACAACGTCGAGGACTTCCTTCTGTTTGTTGGTGAGCGCAAGCTCTTTTCCGTCGTATCCAGACTTTATGATCTTTGCTGCAGTCAGACCAGCTGCTTTTGCACGGAGGTATATGTTGTTACCTTCTTTTGCAATTGCCTCTCCGATCTTGTATGCGTTGTCGTATGCAAGGATGTAACCCTCGGGGCCTCTTGCACGGTCTGAGATCATATACAGGTCTCTGAGTGTTTTCTCCTGTCCGGTTGCGATGGCGGTGTTCATCAAGGATACTTCGTATCCGAGTGATCCGAGCCAGCACTGAACTGAGGTTCCACCGAATTCGGGGTGGTACTCAACAGACTCGTTGGACCAAACATCACATATCTGAGCCATCAGGTTACCCTGAAGATCCGCGTGAGCGCACTGACAGTTCTTTCCTTCCTGTGCTGCAGGCTTTCCGGTTATGGCTTTGATTATGGGTCCCTCGTATCCGCAGTCCTTGTCGGGTCCGGATGAGCCGCACTCCATTGCAACCATTGTCCTTGCTGCCGAGATAGCCCTGGTAACTGCAGAGAAGGTTCTCTGGACATCGTTGTCCAAGAATCCACCGGCCATGAACATGGACACGTTGGCTCCAGAACAGTTGGTGTCTCCACCGGCTACTGCTTTGTTCTTCTTTGCGATGTTGACGAACTCGCTCCAGACGTACTCCATGTCGATTGAACCGAGGTATCCGACACCGTAAAGGAATGCGGTTACATCTCCGTTCGTGACTGCGTAGTCAGCAAGTTCTTTTCCACCCATGGTTTCACAAGAAAGAACATCTGCACCGTTCTCACATGCAACCTCTGCGCACTTGAAGAGTGCTTCGGGGTATGCGTGTTTGCCTTTTGCTCCCAAGCGGAGACCTTCCTCTGCCTCACGCTGGTCAGGGATTGTGTGCCTTACTGCGCAGTTTATGCCGTATTCCTCGTTGAACTGCTCGCATATGGATTTCTGGCCTTCTACGACACCGGTGGACATTTTGGGGTTACCCATCTGTGAAACCCACTCGGTCTCGAGCTGGACATCCGGGAATCCGAGTGTTACTGCTCTGTTGAGAACATCTTTTGATATGTAGTCGACGTATTCTTTTCTGAGTCTTGCTGCATCCTTCTCGGATCCAGGCCTGGGAGCGTAGTTAAGCTCAGGTATGACCCTGCCTGCTCCGACTTTTATTCCGAAACCGTATGAGACGGGTGATTTGGATGTTCCGAATACCATCTCATCTGCGCTTCCGTATGCCATTTTTGTGTATCTTGTTGCGGCCATGCTTAAACACCTCCTATTATGTTCTCCCACTCAGCTCTGATCTTTCTCCAGTCGTAACCGGCCTTGATCTTGTCTGCTATGGGGGGTGTCTGCGGGGCTTTCTCAGAGTATATTCCCAAGTCGAATGACTCTGCGAAGTCTCTGTTAACTGCTCCTCCTGCTGCCATGAAGGGTACGCTGATACCTTTCGCGACGAGTTTCTCCGCTGCTGCGGGGAATGCGGTCATGGTTGTTGTCATGAGTGCTGTTCCGGTGACGAGCATAGGTTTGCTCTTCGAGACTTCAGCTACAACATCTACAACTGCCACATCCTTACCCATGTCGATGATGGTGTATCCGGATGATCTCATCATAACTGCTGCGATGTTCTTTCCGATGTCGTGGGGGTCTCCCTCTGCAGCGTGCATGACTACTACACCCTTTGTCTCTCTTCCGCCGGGGATCTGCTTCTCAGCAATGGCG
>JGI996J12353_1000088_pt1 | contig 28245 bp, 22 predicted proteins | sample IntmicLarv5ML5BL_FD_12353 | JGI IMG/M metagenome (IMG submission 12353) | reverse complement strand
TCAGAGGCATAGTTCACTCTCTGGTTTCCTTTCTTTTTGATTGCGTTTTGTTCCACACAATATAATAGTTTTCTACTATTTTCTTGCTCTCTACAAATCTAAGGTTCTGAGTCTACCATATAATGATACAGTTTGCAGCGCAGGCGAACCCAATTAGTTAGTTAGGTTTACTCTCTATCGAGAGCTTTTTTCGACGTAGGTTAGAGCGGGTTGAATAAGTGTATCTTATCGTGCTGTCCTTGGAGGAAATGTTAAAAAAAGTCCTGATAGCCCAGTCGACCGTTTGGTTGGCGGTGCTCGCTTTTTTAACACAAATCGTTATTGTATCTTTGTGTTTCACAAAAAAGAAATAAGAGCATGATTTCGGTTGAAAGTCTAACGGTTGATTTTGGTGGATTCTCGTTGTTTGACGATGTTTCGTTTGTTGTTAATAAGAAAGACAGGATTGCATTGGTTGGTAAGAACGGCGCGGGCAAATCTACTATGCTTAAAATCTTTGCAGGCTTGCAACAGCCTACTACGGGCGTGGTGTCTGTCCCAAAGGATGTCACAATAGGTTATTTGCCGCAACAAATGCAACTGACCGACTCCTGCACCGTGCGCGAAGAGGCAGAAAAGGCTTTCGACGCTATTCGTCAGATGGAGAAGACTATCGAAGGGTTGAATCTTCAACTTGCCGAACGTACGGACTACGACTCTGAGTATTATCACTCATTAATAGAAAAGGTTTCGCACCTGACGGAGCTGTTTCAGATGGAAGGCGGGAATAATTATCATGCCGAACTGGAGCGCACACTGCTTGGACTGGGCTTTAGCCGTGATGATTTGGATAGGTCTACTTCCGAGTTCAGCGGAGGCTGGCGTATGCGTATCGAGTTGGCGAAGCTGTTATTGCGCCGTCCCGATGTGCTATTGCTCGATGAGCCGACTAACCACCTCGACATAGAATCTATTCAATGGCTTGAAACGTTTATTGCGACAAGAGCCAATGCCGTGATACTCGTCTCGCACGACCGTGCCTTTATTGACAATACAACCTTTCGCACAATAGAGATAGAACTTGGGAATGTTTACGACTATAAAGTTAAATACTCCGACTATGTAGGTTTGAGGGCAGAGCGACGCGAACAACAGCTTCGTGCGTACGAGAATCAACAAAAGAAGTTGGCAGACACGGAGGCGTTTATCGAACGCTTCAGATACAAGGCGACTAAGTCCGTGCAAGTGCAATCGCGCATAAAGCAAATGGAAAAGGTGGATCGTATAGAAGTAGATGAAACTGATACTAGTATGCTTAGTCTGAAATTTCCGCCTGCACCGCGTTCGGGTTCTTATCCTGTGATTGTAGAGGATTTGGCAAAGCGATATGGCGAACATCTTGTATTCTCTTCAGGGACATTTACTATTAACAGAGGAGAGAAAGTTGCCCTTGTAGGAAAGAATGGCGAGGGAAAGTCGACTCTCGTTAAATGTATTATGGACGAGATAAACTACGAAGGAAAACTGCAATTAGGTCATAATGTCAAGATAGGATACTTTGCGCAGAACCAAGCGCAGCTGTTGGACGAGAATATGACGGTCTTTGACACAATCGACTATGTAGCAGAAGGCGATATACGGACTAAGATAAGGGATATACTTGGCGCATTTATGTTCGGCGGAGAAGCATCGGACAAGAAAGTTGGTGTTTTGTCAGGCGGTGAGCGTAGTCGATTAGCAATGATCAGACTACTATTGGAGCCTGTCAATCTATTAATCCTCGATGAGCCTACCAACCACTTGGATATGCGTTCTAAAGATGTGCTTAAAGATGCGTTGAAAGACTTTGATGGGACTGTTATTGTAGTATCTCACGACCGTGAATTTCTCGATGGCTTAGTCGATAAAGTATATGAGTTCAGCAATAAACGCATCACAGAGCATCTTGGAGGCATCTATGAATTTCTGGAGCGTAAGAAGATGGAAAGCCTTCGCGAATTAGAATATTCTACACAACCAACATCAGCAGGAGGTAAGGAGGCAAATGCCCTGCCGAATCAAAATAAAGTCTCTTATGAGAATCGTAAAGAGCAAGCGAAAGTGATCCGCAAAATAGAAAGAAGTATAGCGGATTGTGAAAAACGTATTGCAGGCTGCGAAGCTCGTATTTCGGAATTAGAACAAGAGTTGGCGATACCTGATAAGGCATTTGACGCAGCCTTGTACACAGAGTACGATAAGGTAAAACAAGAACTTAATGAAATTCTGGAGGAATGGTTGACCTATACCTCTGAGCTGGAAGAATTAGATAAATAAGGGCGTCTCTTTTTTATAATATTGCTATCTTTGTAGCTCGCTCGATATTTATTAAAAGTAATTCTAAAATCAGAGTAAAATGAAAACAAACCTTAGTTCACAAATTACGTTGACGCGCATCCCTACGCGTTACTATCGACCGGAGAATGCATACGAGCATTCTGTTTTGACTCGTTTAGAGAAAATCCCAACAACCATTTATGACTCCGCAGGAGAGGGGTCTAACGCCATTGCAAAAGAGATTGCCTCGGGAATCAAAAAGAAACAAGCCGAAGGTCAGAAGTTTGTCTTAGCACTACCGGGAGGACGTTCTCCTCAAAGCGTATTTAAAGAGTTAATCAGACTGCATAAAGAGGAGCAATTAAGTTTCCATAATGTAGTTGTATTTAACGTTTATGAGTTTTATCCATTAGCATCCGCAGCCAATAGTAATATTGCATATTTGAAAGATGCATTGCTTGACCATGTGGATATTACTCCTTCTAACATACATACTCCTGATGGCTCTATGCCTAAGGATGCTATATATGATTTCTGCAAACAATATGAGGAGAAGATCCAAATAGAAGGTGGTCTTGATTGCGTTCTTCTGGGAATAGGTCAATCGGGCAACCTTGGCTTTAATTCGCCGGGTGTAACTCCGGGTATCGGAACTCGCTTGGTATTACTTGATAATGACTCTCGTAAGGAAGCTGCAAATGTTTTCAAATCTATTGAGAATGTTCCTGCAAGTGTTATAACGATGGGACTATCTACTATTTTCGCAGCAAAGAACATCGTAGTGATGGCATGGGGCGAGAATAAAGCAAAGATTGTACAAAAAACAATCGAAGGAAAAGTAGCAGATGCTTACCCTTCTACATATCTTCAGAATCTAAACAATGTTAAGGCGTTTATAGACCTTAACTCAGCGTCTCAGCTTACACGCATTAGTCATCCTTGGTTGGTGACAAGCTGCGAGTGGGATAATACTCTAATACGCCGAGCTATCGTATGGCTTTGTCAGCTTACAGGAAAACCAATCCTTAAATTGACAAACAAGGACTATAGCGAGCATGGATTAGGAGAACTTCTTGCTTTGTATGGCTCAGCATACAATGTAAATATTGGGATATTCAACAATATACAGCATACTATAACCGGATGGCCGGGTGGAAAGCCTAATGCAGATGATTCTAATCGTCCGGAGCGTGCTAACCCACATCATAAACGTGTTGTGATATTTAGTCCGCATCCTGATGACGATGTTATCTCTATGGGAGGTACATTCCGTCGTCTTTGTGACCAAGGACATGATGTGCATGTTGCATACCAGACTTCCGGTAATATTGCAGTTGCCGATGATGAAGTTGTACGCTATTGCGAATATCTCCGTGATGTTTGCGCTAAATATTCTCCTGATAATAACGCTTTAGCAAAGAAGTCAGAAGAAATCCTGAATTATCTTGCTAATGAAAAGGTTGAAGGCGAAGCGGAAAACAAAGATGTTCTTTTCATGAAGGGGACTATCCGTCGTGAAGAAGCTCGTGCAGGCGCGCGTCATTCCGGAATAACAAAGGATGACCATATACATTTCCTTGACCTTCCTTTCTATGAAACAGGCTTGGTTAAGAAGAATGACATCTCTGAAAAGGATAAAGATATTATCAAGTCTTTCCTTGAAGGAATTAAACCTCATCAGATATTTGTGGCAGGTGATCTTGCCGATCCACACGGAACTCATAAGGTTTGCTTGGATGCAATTCTTGCTGCGGTAGATGAAATGAAGGATGATGAATGGATGAAGGAGTGTCGTATATGGATGTATCGCGGAGCATGGGCTGAGTGGGAAATGGATCATATCGAAATGGCTGTGCCTATTAGTCCGGAAGAGCTTCGTTTGAAACGTATTGCTATCCTTAAACACCAATCGCAGGCTGAAAGCGCGCCATTCCTTGGCGATGACGAGCGCTTATTCTGGCAACGTGCCGAGGATCGTAATCGTGCGACGGCTGAGCTGTACCGCGATTTAGGTCTTGCCTCGTACGAAGCAATGGAGGCATTTGTCCAGTATATTCCGCTACGTTAAAATGGCGAATGAATAAATAACAAACTAAAGAGTTAAGGATATAAAGGAGCCTGTTGCTTCTTCTCCTTAACTCTTTTTTAATTGAAGAAATGAAACTTATAAAGAGCTATATGCTTCCGATAGCAATGATAATCGGGACGCTTGGATATCGTTGGATAGGCGAGTTTGCACATCTGATGCCATACATCCTGTTTGTTATGCTGTTTGTCACTTTCTGCAAACTGTCTCCACGTGAGATGCGCCTTTCGCCTGCTCATTTCTGGTTGTTGTTGATACAGTTGATAGGTGGGGGAGTAGTGTATCTGACGCTTCGCTCGTTTGATCCGGTTGTGGCTCAGGGGGCGTTGATTTGTGTGCTTGCACCTACAGCAATATCAGCAGCCGTTATAACCGGTATGCTTGGTGGAAGTGTAGCTTTTCTTACAAGTTATATTCTGTTCAGCAATGTGGCTGTGGCAATTTGTGCCCCGTTAATCTTTCCGTTAATTAGTGATCATACCCAAAAGCCTTTCCTTGAATCCGTCTTTCATATATGTTCGGAGGTCGGACCACTATTGCTCGTTCCTTTAATTCTTGCATGGATTGTACGCTATGGGATTCCTTCATTGCATAGGCAAATACTAAAAGTACAATCATTATCATTTTATCTTTGGTCTGTTGCACTTACGGTAGTGACCGGTCGCACGGTTAAATTTCTTGTAGAACAAGAATCGCCTGATTATACAGTAGAGATAGGTTGCGCCGTTGCTGCTCTCGTAATCTGCGTTTGTCAGTTTGTTATAGGCAGAAGAATCGGTAAGCATTATGGTGATCCTATATCCTCAGGACAAGGATTGGGGCAGAAAAATACTATCCTTGCTATATGGATGGCGCAGACATATCTTAATCCCATATCGTCTATTGCTCCGGCATCGTATATCCTATGGCAGAATGTTATAAATTCGTATCAACTATGGTTGAAGAACAAGCGTTCTGAAACCACTAAATAAAAATATTATGAGACTTAGTAATGTTTGGTTTAATGCACTATCTGAAGGGGAGGACGGAAATCTTGTAACAATCCTTGGACGTGCCGGGCTTCAGGAGTTTATTGATTGTGGTAAACTGAAAGAGCGTATCGAAATAACCTGGAAATATGAACCGGAATCTAAAGGAATGCCGCCTGCCGAGTTAGCTTCGCAAATGGAGGAAGTGCAGGAAGCGATACGAAAAGCTATGGAAAAAGATAAATTGGCAATTCTGACAGCGGTCTATACTGGTTCAGGAGAGAAGATCTGGAATTTCTATACCCGTACCACTCGCGTATTCTGCGAGCGACTGAATGAGGCACTTGCGTCATTCGATTTACTACCTATTACTCTATACTCAGAGATTGATGCAGATTGGGATGAATATCTTGATATGTGTGACATTCCACATACTGATTAATGTTCTCATTTTGATATAAGAAAAGATGCCCTATAATATAAAACAACAGCGGAAAATAGCTCACTACTTTGAAATAGTGAGATGCCCTTTTGTCTCATCGTATTGTAACGAGAGGATGATAAAATCTTGCGTCTAAAAGTGTCGGAGCGAGAAGGCGATGTATAGTCTCGCCACTGCGAGTATGGTGTCCAATAAAGTGTTCCTTTTACACCTAGTCGTTATGCTCCCTTTGTGACAAAGTAATGGCACGCTCGTTTCCATACATTGTCACGACCGTGTCATTACATTGTCACAGCTGTGACATTGCATTGTCACAAGACAATGATTACGTTCACTATTTTGGTCGTCGTGAAACAAAAAAGGAGATATCTCATTTGAGATATCTCCTTTTTGTTTGTATTGTTTTAGAAAACTTATTTCTCAATGATACCGTACTTTATGAAGACTTCTTGTATTGCTTCCATTGCGCGGTCTAATTGTTCCTTTGTATGAGTTGCCATCAAAGAGAAGCGGATTAAAGTATCCTCTGGTGCAACAGCTGGAGAAACAACCGGATTTACAAATATGCCTGCATCGAATAAATCCTTTACTATCATAAATGTCTTCTCGTTATCTCTAACATAAAGAGGGATGATAGGAGTTGAAGTATGTCCTATCTCGCAACCCATATTTCTGAAGCCATCTAATGCGTAGTTGGTAAGTTCCCAAAGACGATCAATTCTTTCAGGCTCGCTTAGCATAATATCTAATGCAGCATCCGCAGCAGCAGTTGCAGCAGGAGTATTACTTGCACTAAAGATATATGAGCGTGAATGGTGACGAAGATAGTTGATGATTTCTTTATCAGCAGCGATAAATCCACCGATAGAAGCGAAAGACTTACTGAATGTCGCCATGATGAGGTCAACATCCTTAGTTACTCCGAAGTGCTCGCAAGTACCACGACCTTGTTTTCCAAGTACACCGATTCCGTGAGCTTCGTCTACCATTACTGTTGCGTTATATTTTTTCGCAAGAGCTATAATTTCAGGTAGTTTTGCTACATCGCCTTCCATACTGAACACACCATCGGTAACGATAAGTTTAACCTTGTCAGGTTCACACTTCTTAAGTTGTTTTTCCAACGACTCCATATCGTTGTGTTTGTATTTCAGCTTTGTAGAGAATGAAAGTCTGTGTCCTTCAATAATAGAAGCGTGATCCAATTCGTCCCACAGAATATAATCCTCACGTCCTGTCAGACAGGATACTACACCAAGATTTACTTGAAACCCGGTTGAATAAATAATAGCTTCTTCTTTTCCTACAAAATCGGCAAGTCGTTTTTCTAAATCGAGATGTAGATCAAGAGTGCCATTAAGGAATCTTGAACCAGCACAACCTGTACCATATTTCTCGACAGCTTTAATAGCTGCTTCTTTGACTTTTGGATGATTTGTAAGACCAAGGTAGGAGTTAGAACCAAACATCAAGACCTTTTTCCCATCAATTTGAACTTCAGTGTCTTGATCGCTTTCAATCTTCCTGAAATATGGATATACTCCAAGTTTCATGAATTTTTGAGGAAGGTCATACTTAGCTAGTTTATCTTGTAAAAGTTTCATATTAAGTAAAGAAAATGATTATTTCTTAATTTTAAACTAAATCTGTGCCACACTATTGGCGGATATTCTCCGTTTTAGACTTTACAGACCCCGCAAAAGTAGTAAAAAAAACTTATACAGAGCATTATGCCCAGAAAGTTTTGTAAAAGCATTACTTTTGCCATGTTTCTTAGAAAAAATAAAGATGAAATTTTAATGACGGATAACAGAATAAGAATACAAGCGATAATTAATCCTATTTCAGGAGTCGGTTCAAAAAGAAAGATTCCTAAAATGTTAGAGAAACATTGTTGTGAGAAAGATTACGATTTAACTATTTCTTTTACGGAATATGCCGGACACGCAAGCGAGTTGACTAAGAAGGCTCTGGAAGATGGTGCGAAATGCGTGATTGCTGTTGGGGGGGACGGGACTATCAACGAAGTGGCATGTGCTATGATTCATTCGGAAGCAGTGCTTGGTATTATTCCTAAGGGTTCAGGCAATGGATTGGCTCATGAGCTTCAAATACCGATGGACACTAAGCGTGCGATAGATGTTATCTTAAGAGGTTTTATCTCAAAAATTGATGCTTGTAAAGCTAATGAACGGATATTCTTTTGTACCTGCGGATTGGGGTTCGATGCTGAAGTAAGTGATAAGTTCGCAAAGGAGAAGCGTCGTGGTTCGCTAACATATATAAAGGATACAATTATGGAGTATCTTAAGTATAAGCCTGAGCCTTATGAATTGCTTATTGACGACCTGTCTATAAAGGAGAAAGCATTTCTTATTGCTTGCGGTAACGCTTCGCAGTACGGTAATAATGCCTTTATCGCTCCTAATGCTGATATAAAGGATGGGCAGTTGGATGTCACAATGCTTTCCCCATTTACTCCATTAGATGTAGCCCCATTGGCAATACAGCTGTTTACGAAACAGATAGATAAGAATAGTAAGATAAAAACATTTCGTGCAAAAAAGATTACTATTATAAGAGAGAATCCAGGACTTATGCATCTCGATGGAGATCCTGTTATGGTGGATTCTCGGGTGGATATTGCGATTATCCCTAAGGCGCTTAATGTTCTTGTTCCTGAAACTGTATCTCTTTCCGATGAAGTAAGGAATTTATTTGATGATATGCTTCGCTTTTTTAGGTAAATAGAGAATACTAAAAAATATTTGTAAGCCGATTTTCTAAACAATAGAGAATCGGCTTTGTTTTTTTACATAAAACGGGAATGTGATAATGAATTCCTATTTAAAATTGCTATTTTATTTTAATTCGTGACAAAACATATTCGTTTATTAATAAATTGTTATCAAGCTGGCTTCGCGTGGAACTTTAGATTGCGGATGCTCGCTTGTTCTATCAAAATGTCGTACATTTGTGTTGATTTGATAGCAAAAAGACATATTAACTATACTATTTTGATGAAAAGTGATAAAAAAATCCGGTTTGTGAAGATGCATGATGCTGGTAATGACTACATATATGTGAACACGATGGAGTGTCCGATTGAACATCCCGAAGAATTGGCGATAATATGGAGTGCTCCACATACAGGTATAGGTTCAGATGGGTTAGTCTTAATAGGTGAGTCTGAAAAGGCAGATTTTAGTATGCGTATTTTTAACGCAGATGGTTCGGAGGCATTGATGTGTGGAAATGCCTCAAGATGTATAGGTAAATATGTTTATGAGGAAGGATTGACCGACAAGAAGAGTGTGACGCTTGAAACCTTGTCGGGGGTTAAAAATTTGGAATTGACGATCGACGCAAGACAGGTGATAGAAGTTACTGTTGATATGGGTGTTCCTGTGGTCGAAGAAGAAAGCTTGACGCTCGCCGTTAACGGCGAAGAATACGTTGGGACAGCGGTATCGATGGGTAATCCTCACTTTGTTCTTTTCGTAGATGATATGGACAAAGTGGATCTTCCACTTATCGGACCACAGCTGGAAAATCATCCTCATTTTCCTAATCGTACAAATGTGGAGTTTGTACAGGTGCTTGCAGGTGACGAAGTGCGTATGCGGGTATGGGAGCGAGGCTCTGGTATAACAATGGCATGTGGAACAGGAGCTTGTGCTACGGCTGTTGCCGGTGTCGTTAAAGCAAAGACAAATAAAACAACTCGTGTAAATATGGATGGTGGCAGCCTGACGATTAGTTGGGACGATGCTTCAGGTAAGATTTATATGACTGGTGGTGCTACCAGAGTTTTTGAAGGAGCAGTATAATTGAATCATAACAATAAAACGGTATAATATATATGGCACTGATTAATGAGCATTTTCTTAAGTTGCCGAACAATTATTTGTTCTCGGATATTGCTAAGAAGGTAAATACATTCAAAGTAACTCACCCGAAAGATAAAATCATACGCTTAGGGATTGGTGATGTAACACAACCCTTGCCTGCAGCTGTTCGCGAGGCAATGCACAAGGCGGTTGATGAAATGGGAAGTATGGAAACTTTCCGTGGATATGGACCGGAGCAAGGTTATTCTTTTTTAGTAGATGCAATCTTGAAGCATGATTTTGCTAGTCGTGGAGTAGCACTTGAGCCAAGTGAAATATTCGTAAGCGATGGGGCAAAGAGTGATACCGGTAATATGGGTGATATCCTAAGGCATGATAATAGTATCGGTGTTACTGACCCAGTATATCCTGCATATATTGATTCAAACGTAATGAGTGGACGTACGGGTGAATTGTTGAAGGATGGTAAATGGAGTAACGTTGTTTATATGCCATGTACAGAAGAAAACAACTTCATACCGGAATTACCAAAGAGAAGAGTTGATATTATTTATCTGTGCTATCCAAATAATCCAACAGGAACAACTCTAATCAAGAGTGAATTGAAGAAGTGGGTAAACTATGCATTGGAAAATGATGTGTTAATAATGTACGACGCTGCATACGAAGCATTCATTCAGAATCCTGATGTGCCACATTCTATATATGAAATCAGAGGAGCTAAAAAAGTAGCGATAGAGTTTCGCAGTTTCTCTAAGACAGCAGGTTTCACAGGCATACGTTGTGGTTATGCTGTAGTGCCTAAAGAATTGAATGGCTTTACACTGGATGGTCAAAAAGTTCAGTTAAACAAATTGTGGAATCGTCGCCATTGTACAAAGTTCAATGGTACAAGCTATATCACACAGCGAGGAGCCGAAGCGGTTTACTCTCCTGAAGGTAAGGAGCAAGTAAGACAAGTGATAGACCACTATATGGAAAATGCTAAAATAATGAAGGAAGCCATAGCGCAATGTGGTATGAAAGCATTCGGAGGTGACGATGCTCCATATTTATGGATTAAGGCACCAAAAGGAATGACTTCATGGCAATTTTTCGAAAAGTTGTTGTACGATGTAAATATTGTAGGAACACCGGGTGTGGGCTTTGGTCCTAGTGGTGAAGGATACCTGCGATTAACAGCCTTCGGTGATAGAGAAGAAACATTGGAAGCAATGGAGCGCATAAAAAATTGGACGTTGTAAAAACTCCAGCTTATAATATGAAATAGAACATTACGGCAACTTAAAAGGTTGCCGTTTTGCTTTTATAGCATAGTGAAAAATTATTCTATGTTGTTGGATTGAGATGCAGATGCTTCTTCTACAGCATCGAAAGCATCTCGGATGGAGATTAATTCTGCCTTAATCTGTTTTAGCTTGTTTATGATATCCTCTTGACGGATAGTGAGGTCTTTACTCGTTTTTAGTTTTTGCTTTGCGCCCGCAATGGTCATGCCTCTCTCTTTCAGCAGATGATGGACAAGGCGCACGGCTTCGATATCCTCTTGTTTGTAAAAACGCGTACCGTTATCGCTCTTTTTTGGTTTTATGGTGCTGAACTCTTTCTCCCAGAAGCGAAGAGTGGCTACGTTTACATTAAACTCTTCTGCCACTTCACCTATAGAATGAAATAGTTTTTTGCTTTTGTTTGGTTTGCCTTCCATTTATCCTAATTTATATAGGTTAGTCCATTACTTGTCCGTGATTTTCGGCAATCTGTATCATTTTGTCGTACTCTTCAGGTGTAAGATCCATAAAGAAATACTTTGCAGGATTATCGTGGCGACCTTTCACAATTACTTCGTAGTGAAGGTGAGGGCCTGTAGACTTGCCTGTATTGCCAACCAAGCCTATTACGGCACCACGTTGTACTTTCTGGCCAACACGTGCGCGGAACTTACTCAGGTGAGCATACAATGTTTGATATCCAAAGCCGTGGTCTATTATTATACAATTACCATAATCCTGTTTCCATGCGGCAAATGTGATTGTTCCGTTACCCGTTGCATAAACATCTGTTCCGATTTTTGCGGAAAAGTCCATCCCTGCGTGAAAGCGTGGGGTACGATAAATAGGGTCAATACGCATACCATAACCGGAAGCGGTTCTTGCTAAATCTCTGTTTGAAATAGGTTGTATCGCCGGAATACATTTGAGACGCTCTTCCATTGTTTGACCAATCTCGATAAGTTCGTTTAGAGAGTTTGATTGCACATACAATTGCTTACGAAGCATATCTACTTTTCTGCTAGAAGCAACTACCAACTCCGGGTTTGGCAAACTCATCAGATGTTCGTAGCGGTTAACGCCCCCAAATCCGGCATTTCGGATAGACGCAGGAATAGAGTCTGCCTGAAATATTGCACGATATAAACCTTCGTCGCGTTGTTTTACATCATCTAAGACTTCTATCGCATCGTCAAGGCGGAGGGAGAGTACTCTATATTGTGTCAATAATAATTCGTTTTCTTTCTTTAGTAAAATCTCTTTTGGAGAGTCTATGAAGTACATAATCGCTAAGAAAGTTGCTAACCCTGATACTATACCTGTGCCGAAATGTCTTAATAACGAAAGGAAACGTTTCTTGGCGGTAGAGTGAATCTGCTCGAAACTGAGAGTCTCAGGATTGTAGTGATAGTAAGTTTTACGGGATTTGAATAGCCTCATCGGAATATTTTCTCGGATTAATGTATGCAAAAATAATAATTTGGACTACTTTTGCAAATTGTTTTTCAGAATATTAACTAGACTTAGTATCTTATAGTATATGTTATCAGCAAAAGAAACACGCGAATCATTTAAGGCTTTTTTCGCTTCGAAAGAACATCAAATTGTACCTTCTGCTCCTATGGTGGTGAAGGGCGACCCTACATTGATGTTTACCAATGCAGGGATGAATCAATTCAAAGATATAATCTTAGGTAACGTACCCATTAAATATCCACGTATAGCCGACTCACAGAAATGTCTTCGTGTTAGTGGTAAGCATAATGACCTGGAAGAAGTAGGTCATGATACTTACCATCATACCATGTTTGAAATGCTTGGCAACTGGTCTTTCGGAGATTACTTCAAAAAAGAAGCAGTTAATTGGGCTTGGGAGTATTTGGTAGATGTGTTAAAATTGGATCCGAACCGTTTGTATGCGACTGTCTTTGAAGGTAGTCCTTCTGAAAATTTGGAACGTGATGATGAAGCAGCATCTTATTGGGAGCAATATCTGCCTAAAGACCATATTATAAACGGAAACAAGAAGGATAACTTCTGGGAGATGGGTGATACAGGTCCTTGTGGTCCTTGCTCAGAGATACATATAGACATACGTTCTGACGAAGAGCGTGCGAAAATCCCTGGAGTAGACTTGGTAAATAATGACCATCCTCAGGTGATTGAAATATGGAATCTTGTGTTTATGCAATATAACCGTAAGGCTGATGGAGCACTGGATCCGCTTCCTGCAAAGGTTATTGATACAGGTATGGGATTTGAACGTTTATGTATGGCGTTGCAAGGCAAGATATCAAATTATGATACTGATGTCTTCCAACCGATAATACAATTCCTTGCGGCAAAGACTGGCTTTGCTTACGGCAAAGACAAGCAAAAGGATATTGCGATGCGTGTAATTTCTGACCATATCCGTACTATCGCTTTCTCGATAACTGATGGTCAGTTGCCTTCCAATGCTAAGGCAGGTTATGTTATCCGCCGTATATTGCGCCGTGCGGTGCGTTATGGCTATACTTTCCTTGATCGTAAGGACGCATTTATGTACACATTACTCCCTGTTTTGATAGAGACAATGGGTGATGCATATCCTGAATTGGTGTCACAGCGTACATTAATAGAAAAGGTAATAAAGGAAGAGGAAGAATCCTTCCTTCGTACGTTGGAAACAGGTATTCGTCTTCTTGATAAGAAAATAGAAGAAGCAAAGGCTTCAGGCAGTAAATGTCTGAATGGAACAGATGCCTTTACATTATATGATACATTCGGATTTCCATTAGATTTAACGGAGCTAATACTTCGTGAAAATGAGATGGAGGTCGATTTGGACGCATTTAACTCAGAAATGCAGAAGCAGAAGGAGCGTGCAAGAAATGCCGCTGCTGTTGAGACGGGCGACTGGGTAATGGTTAAAGAAGGCGACTCTAATTTCGTAGGATATGATTTGTCTGAATGTGACGTAGAGATACTACGCTACCGGAAGATTAAGCAAAAGAATAAAGAACTGTATCAATTGGTATTGGACCAGACTCCTTTCTATGCAGAAATGGGAGGGCAAGTCGGGGACAGTGGCTGGCTTACTTCAGAAGGCGAAACAATAGATGTTATCGACACTAAGCGTGAGAATAATCTATCGGTTCATATTGTAGCTAAACTTCCAAGCGACGTTACTGCAACCTTTACGGCTAAGATTGATAAAGAAAAACGTACTCAAAGTGAATGCAACCATACCGGTACTCACTTGCTTCACGAAGCTCTTCGTGAGGTGTTAGGTAGCCATGTCGAACAAAAAGGCTCTTATGTTTCTCCGGATACATTGCGTTTCGACTTCTCTCACTACCAGAAAGTGACAGATGAAGAGATTCGTCAGGTTGAAGTTCTTGTAGGAAAAAAAATCAGAGAAAACTTCTCACAGGAGGAGTCACGTGATATTCCTGTTGCTAAGGCTCAGGAGATGGGTGCGATGGCTTTGTTTGGCGAGAAATACGGTGATGAGGTTCGTGTTATCAAATTTGGTTCTTCTATTGAACTATGTGGTGGTACGCATATTTCTTCAACAGGGATGATTGGGTCACTTCGTATTTTAAGCGAGAGCTCTGTCGCAGCAGGTGTTCGCCGTATTGAGGCTGTAACAGCAGATAAGGCAGAGGAATATACTTTTATGCTTCAGGATACACTTAGACAATTACGCCAATTGATGAATAATATGCCGGACCTAGTTCAGGCAGTTAAAAAGTCGATCGAAGAAAACTCTGAAATGAAGCACAAGCTTGAAGAGTTTGTTAAGGAAAAAGTAAAGAAAGTTAAGGCGGAATTAATCTCACGTGCAATAGATCGTAATGGAGTAAAGATTATCGAACTTGTTGTTGACGGTACTGCCGATATGATTAAAGATGTAGCATTCCAAATAAAAGGCGAAATAAAAGATCCGTTTATCTTCGTTGCCGGAGTTAGAGAAGCCGGAAAGTGTACGCTTACGGTTATGCTAAGTGATGATTTGGTTGCCGAAGGACTACACGCAGGAAATCTTGTAAGAGAAGCGGCTAAGCACATACAAGGTGGTGGCGGTGGTCAACCTCATTTCGCAACAGCAGGAGGGAAAAATCCTGAGGGACTCTCAGCGGCTGTTAGCGCAGTAATAGAGGCGACAAATAAATAAACGGTGTGATAATGGGAAAGCAGCAAGTTGTAATATGTAAAGACTTAAAGACGGAATTGGAAACATTCCTTTCCGCTTTGAGCTATGATAAGATATATGTGTTGACAGACACAAATACGCTTGATAAATGCTATCCGTTTATTAAAGACATACCTTCATTGGTTGATGCTCCAGTGTTGACCGTTGGAGCTGGAGACTCTCACAAAGATATTGAGCAAATGGTATATCTATGGAAGCGCTTGTGTGATATGGGTGCTTCCAGAAATTCACTTCTGATAAATCTTGGAGGAGGGATGATAACAGATATGGGTGGATTTGTAGGTGCTACCTTTAAGCGCGGTATGAAGACTGTCAATATTCCAACTACACTAATGGCTTCAGTTGATGCGGCAGTAGGAGGGAAGACGGGGATAAACTTTAACGGACTAAAGAATGAAATAGGTTCGTTTTATCTGCCATTATGCGTCTTTATATATAATGACTTCCTTCGTACGCTTGATTGGGATAATATCCTTTCCGGTTATGCCGAAATGATTAAGCACGCATTGATATCGTCTAAGGAGATATATTCAAATGTGATGTCCTTCAATCCTGATTCCGCCGATTATATAGAAAGGCTTAATGACTTGGTTGCCGAATCGGTTGCCGTTAAGGAGCGTATAGTAGAAGAAGACCCCAAAGAACATGGTATACGTAAGGCGTTGAACCTTGGTCATACAATAGGTCATGCTTACGAAAGTCTGTCTTTCAGAAAAGGTGCACCATTATTGCATGGTCATGCTGTTGCAGCCGGACTTGTTGCCGAATTATATCTGTCATATAAAGTATGCAACTTTCCTATGGGAGACCTTACGCAGATTGTTCATTATATTAAAGGACTGTATCCTGCATTCGTATATGGCTGTGATGATTATGAGGCACTATACGAACTAATGACCCATGATAAAAAGAACGAAGGCGGTATAATAAACTTCACTCTTTTGTCAGGAATAGGAGAGGTTCAGATAAACCAATCAGTAGACAAAGAAACGATTATTGCGGCTCTTGATTTCTACAGAGAAAGCTTTGGCTTTTGATAAAATAAGCATATTTTTGCATCCGAAAAAATGAGCGGGGTGTAGCTCAGCCCGGTTAGAGTACACGTCTGGGGGGCGTGTGGTCGGACGTTCGAATCGTCTCACCCCGACAACAAAGAAAAGTCTTCAAAATCTGTGGAATCGCGATTTTGAAGACTTCTTTTTTGTAATTAATGAATTTTTTTTTCTCTTTTGCCAGACCAGATAAATGTTCTCTGCATAAATCTGTTGTGACTTGAAAATGCTTGTTAATGGATGCGAGAAACACACTATAATCACAATAATAAAAGAGTTTCCACAAGATTTTGTTTGTTATTCTTTTAGGAATAATTAATTTCGTTGCAATTTTTATTACAGCAAGATTAAATTTGGGTTAAATTCAGGTTAAATTTAAGTTACGAAATGGATTATTCTTTATTAGACTTTCTTACTCTTATAGGGGCCATCGGTATGTTCCTATATGGTATGAAGATTATGAGTGAAGGGCTTCAGAAAGCCGCTGGTGATAAATTGAGAAGTATATTGTCGGCGATGACTACCAATCGTGTGATGGGTGTGTTTACCGGCTTCCTCGTTACGGCTATCATACAGTCCTCGACAGCGACAACCGTTATGGTGGTTAGTTTTGTTAACGCTAAGTTGCTGTCGCTTGCTCAGGCAATCGGTGTTATCATGGGTGCGAATGTCGGAACTACGCTTACGGCATGGATAATATCATTCTTCGGGTTCAAGGTTGATATGGGCTTGCTTGCCATACCTTTTATTGGTTTGTGTATCCCGTTGATTTTCTCGAAAAATAACAATCGTAGATATATTGGTGAGTTTATCATGGGGTTTGCCCTCCTTTTCCTCGCTATATCATATTTGAAGGACTCTGTTCCTGATCTTCAGAGTTATCCTGAGGTTCTGTCTTTCATTCAAGACTATACTTCGATGGGCTTTGCCTCTGTTCTCCTTTTTATGTTTATAGGGGCTCTTCTTACCGTAATTCTTCAGTCCTCTACTGCAACAATAGCAATCACTATTATCATGTGTACCAAAGGATGGGTTCCATTGGATATTGCGATGGCTATGGTGCTTGGAGAGAATATCGGAACAACAATTACTGCCAATATGGCGGCAATCAATGCAAATGTTCAGGCTAAGCGTGCGGCATTCGCTCACTTTGTCTTTAATATCTTTGGTGTTTGTTGGATGCTTGCTGCATTCTATTATTTTACTGATATGGTTACATGGTTGGTTGCAAAATACGGACCAGGTAATCCGACTGAGTTATTCTCTTTCCTTAGCACATTATCTCCGGATGTTATTAATCAGATTACGTCTAGTCAAAGGCTAACAGACCCTGAACTTATAGCTCTGCAAGAAAAGGTAATGTCTCAACAAGTGTCCGTTTCATACAGTCTGTCTTTATTTCACACTCTGTATAATATTGTCAATGTGTTTATGATGATATGGTTCGTAAATGCGTATGTGAAGATTTGTACGTTCTTAATACGACCTAAAGCGAATGCTGAAGAAGAAGAGTTTCAGCTTAAATATATATCCGGCAATATGTTCTCGCTCTCTGAGCTTTCATTAATGCAAGCAAAACAGGAGATCGTATTGTATGGTGAACGTGTACAGCGTATGTTCGGAATTGTTAAGGATCTTTATTACGAGAAAAATTCTGATAAGTTTCTTGCGTTATACAATCGTATAGAGAAATATGAACAGATAAGCGACAAAATGGAACTTGAGATTGCGAATTATCTGACGAAGGTGTTGGATGGTCGTCTTAGTTCGCATGGTAAGGAGACTGCTCGTATGATGTTGCGTATTATTTCCGAAATAGAAAGTGTTGCAGATTCATGTAATAATCTTGCTAAAGCTATTAAGCGGAAGAATGATGGCAAAGCTGAATTTATTGATAGTCAAAATGAAAGTATAGAGCATATGTTTTCTATCTGTGACAGAGCGATAGAGCGTATGAATGAGCTTCTTCATAAATCGGAGCAAGATATAGTAGGAGGTGATATTGCACTTTCGGAGAATATCGAAAACGAAATAAACAACTATCGTAAGAAATTGAAGAACGATAACTTGGAAAATATCGACACTAAGAAGTACACATATCAGGACGGTATCTATTACATGGATATAGTTTCAGAATGTGAAAAATTAGGAGACTATGTCATCAATATAGTACAGTCAGTCGTTAAAGAGAGGGTTTAGGCTATCTCTCTTTCATCAAAATAAAAAAGCAATCCCGACTAACTCGCAATGATTAGTCGGGATTGCTTTTTTTCGTAATAGAATGCTTCTTACTAATGATATTTTTCTATTTTTGCATTGTTAATAATTAGACACTATTTTGAGTTATGAGCAATATAAAGATTTTACTTAATGGTATAATAAGAGAGAACCCTATTCTTGTGCTATTATTGGGATTGTGTCCTACTTTGGGAACAACCTCTTCTGCTATTAATGGTATGGGTATGGGATTGGCTACTACATTTGCTCTGATAGGCTCGAACTCGTTAATTTCTATATTGAAAAATTTCATTCCAGACCAAGTTCGTATACCTGCTTATATTGTTATTATTGCCTCGTTAGTTGGGGTTATACAATTGTCTATGCAGGCTTATCTTCCTTCTTTATATGAAAGTCTTGGTTTGTTTATTCCTCTTATCGCAGTAAACTGTATCGTGTTTGGACGTGCAGAGGCCTTTGCTGCTAAAAACCGAGTTATACCATCTATCTTTGATGGACTTGGCATTGGACTTGGATTTACTATTGCTCTTACCGTTCTTGGTGGTGTGAGAGAGTTTTTGGGAACAGGACGTTTCTTCGACTTCTCTATTATGCCGGAAGATTATGGTGCTTTAGTTTTTGTTCTTGCTCCTGGGGCATTTATTGCATTAGGTTTTTTGATTGCTGCTATAAATAGCGTAAAGAAGAAGGTTAGCGCATAACATCAAGGTATGCCGTAATACCCCTTCCATGCGTTCGCATGTTTTCTGTTTCTCCTCTTAGCTCTTTCACTTGGCCAGAAGAAATAACGCAAAAGGTCTTCTGCTGAAAAGGAAGCACCAACACCAGCACTTACCATGTCAGGGCGCATGCCATCTCTCACCATGTGATAGGATGGTCTGTCCGCGCTGCTTGCTATATAGAATCTGCCATTCCCTAATGGTATAATTTTCATTTCTATGGGAGGTGTGTGGTAGTTTATGATGACTAAACTCTCCCATACAGCTGTGGTGTCTATATTAAGTTGCATGAAAACACTTGGGGGTATTTTGCTTAAGTTAATAGGAGCATCTTCACCCTCAGGCTTTATGTTGCTAAAGCTCCTCTCTATTGGTAGGACAGATGGGGCAGATAAGCTCGGATTCGTCGGTTGATCTGTAATAATCAATGAACCTTCTTCAATTGCTTTTTGTGCTTCGGGGGTGAGTTCCAATTTCACTTTGCCGGATAAAATATTCTGTAGCCAAACAGAGTCCTCTTTTGACCATTGTGCAAGAGCTGTGTTTGTTTGCAGAAGAAGTATAATGATGAATAATGCTTTGCCGACGTTAACCATTATTTGACTGATTTTCTACAAATATATTTATGTTTGGCTTTTATGTATGTTTATTTACTATCAATATAATGTTTTTTTTATAATCTTAACTATTTGCCTAAGTCTTAACGTCTTTATTGCTTAGTACAATAACATAGCCAACTTGTTATTTTTAGTGGAGAATTTATTACCTTTGCCACTTCTTGTTTTTTATTTACTTACAGAATAAATATATAGCCTTAGGCTATAATAAAAAAATATAACTATCGTGGCAGATACAAAGTATATCTTCGTTACAGGCGGGGTCGTTTCCTCTTTGGGAAAGGGCATTGTTTCCGCATCTTTGGGTAAACTTCTTCAAGCAAGAGGGTATAATGTTACTATCCAAAAGTTTGACCCATATATTAATATTGATCCGGGAACATTGAATCCTTACGAACATGGCGAATGTTATGTGACTGTGGATGGACATGAGGCTGACTTGGACTTAGGGCATTATGAGCGTTTTCTTAATATCCCGACTACTAAGTCAAACAATGTGACTACCGGACGCATCTATCAGAGTGTTATTGATAAAGAGCGCCGTGGCGATTATCTTGGAAAGACTGTTCAGGTTGTTCCTCATATCACAGACGAGATTAAGCGCAATGTTAAATTGTTGGGTTCGAAGAATCAGTTTGATTTCGTTATTACTGAGATAGGAGGAACAGTAGGTGACATTGAATCTCTTCCTTTTATAGAAAGCGTTCGCCAGCTTAAATGGGAAATGGGTAAGAACTGTATCTGTGTGCATTTGACCTATGTTCCATATATCGCTGCTGCGAAAGAATATAAGACTAAGCCTACACAACACTCCGTTAAACAATTGCAGGAGTTAGGAATACAGCCGGATATTTTAGTTTTGCGTACAGAGCATGAGCTAAGATCTGATTTGTTGCGTAAGGTTGCATTGTTCTGTAATGTTGCTGAGGATTCAGTAATTCAGTCCATTGATGTTCCTACGATTTATGAAGTGCCTTTGTTGCTTCAACGTCAGGGAATGGATACTGCAGTATTGAAGAAAGTCGGATTGGAGGTTGGTGCTGATCCTGATATGAAACCTTGGAAGACATTCCTTAAACGTATGAGCGTAGCAACAAAGACTGTTAAGATTGGTCTTGTTGGTAAATATGTTGAATTGCAGGACGCTTATAAGTCTATTGACGAATCACTGTTACAAGCAGCTATATATAATGACAGAAAGTTGGAATTGCATTTGTTTCATTCTGAAAAGCTGAATGACGAGAACGTCGCTGAACAACTTTCCGAAATGGACGGAATCCTAATTGCTCCTGGATTTGGCCAGAGAGGTCTTGACGGCAAATTTGTTGCAATTAAGTATGCACGTGAAAACAACAAGGTCTGTTTAGGTATTTGCTTAGGTATGCAATGTATGGTGATTGAATTTGCTCGTAATGTATTAGGACTTAAAGGTGCGAACTCTACTGAAATGGAGCCTAACGCAGAATACAAGGTAATCGACATAATGGAAGAACAGAAGAATGTTACCAATATGGGTGGTTCAATGCGTTTGGGTGCTTATGATTGTGTCTTGAAGAAAGACTCAAAGATTTATGAAGCATATAATAAATCAGAGCATATACAAGAAAGACATCGCCATCGCTTTGAGTTCAACGAAGAATATAGAGCTAAGTTTGAAGCGGCAGGAATGAAATGTACAGGTGAAAATCCGGATACAGGTCTTGTCGAGGTTGTAGAGATACCTTCTCTTAAATGGTTTGTAGGTGTACAATATCATCCGGAATACAACAGTACTGTTGTGAAACCTAACCCGCTTTTCGTAAGTTTCGTGAAAGCAGCAATCGAGAATAAATAATAATATAAATGGATAAAAATACAATAACAGGTTTTGTTCTTATCGGACTTCTCTTGTTCGCTTTTAGTTGGTTTAACCAGCCTTCTGCCGAGCATATAGAAGCACAACGGAGATATCAGGATTCTTTATATCAACTAGAAGTTGCTGCTAATCAGGCTATAGAAGCCAGCAGAGTGGCAAACTCATTGTCGACAATCGTTGAGTCGGCTGATTCGACAAAGATGGCGCAATTGCAACAGACTTACGGAGGTTTTGCTGAGGCAATGACCGGCTTAAATGAGTCTGTTACTCTCGAAAATGATGTGTTAGAACTGAAGTTTAACACAAAGGGTGGCACTTTAGTATATGCTCGTTTGAAAGATTATGCTACACATGATTCATCTCCTCTTGTATTGTTTGACGAGACGCAAGCGTCTTTGTCGTTCGATCTTGTAACAGTTACAAATCGTGTGATTAGTACAAGCGACCTATTCTTTACTCCTGTAGACTTTACATCGAATTCATTGACAATGCGATTGAATGCAGGCGACGGAGGTTCTCTGGATTTCGTTTATGCGTTAGCTCCTGACGACTATCGTGTTCAATTCACTATTAAGTCTAATGGTCTGAATGGCGTGCTTGCTCCTAATACAAATGCTTTAGACTTCACATGGAGACAAAGTGCAAGACAATTGGAGAAAGGTCGTAAGTATGAAGATCAGTATACAACGATTTATTATAAACTATTGTCAGGGAAGGTCGATTACCTTTCGGAAACAAGTAATGATAGCGAAAATCTTAATGACCGTGCGCGATGGATTGCTTACAAGAATAAGTTCTTTTCTACAATCTTGATTGCCGATAATGGTTTTGAATCGGCAAATATGGAGTCTGTAATGACTACAGAAACAAATGTGCTTAAAAACTTCAAGGCTGTGGCTTCGGTGCCGTTCGACTTGAGAGGAAACGAGCCTACAACGATGCAATACTTCATCGGTCCTAATAGATATAATCTGCTTAACTCTTACAATCATGGAGTTGCTTCGGCAGACCAACTTAATCTTGAGCGTATTGTTCCGCTTGGTGTGAGTGTGTTGCGTTGGATTAATAAATTCTTCGTGATTCCTATTTTTGATTTCCTTGGAGGAATTTTCAGTAGCTATGGATTGATTATCTTCTTGCTTACTCTTATCGTTAAGTTGATTCTTCTACCATTGACATATAAGTCTTATATCTCTTCTGCGAAGATGCGTGTGCTTCGTCCGCAGGTTGAGGTTATTAATGCGAAATATCCTGGTCAGGATCAGGCTATGGAACGCCAGAGGGAGACGATGGAACTGTATAGCAAGGCAGGTGCAAGTCCGCTGAGCGGATGTATACCGATGTTGTTACAGATGCCGATATTGATTGCATTGTTTATGTTCTTCCCTTCTGCGATTGAATTGCGTCAGGAAAGTTTCCTTTGGGCAACTGATTTGTCTTCGTATGATGCAATCGTTAGCTGGGATATGCATATACCTGTTATCTCAACATATTTTGGTAATCATATCAGTTTGTTCTGTCTTTTGATGGCAGCAACCAACGTTGTTTATACCAAGTTTAATATGGATGCGACTAATACAGGTCAGCAACAAATGCCCGGAATGAAGGCGATGATGTATATGATGCCGATTATGATGCTTGTGTTCTTCAACCAATATGCATCAGGTTTGGTTTACTATTATTTCATCTCAACTCTTATAACTGTCCTTCAGACTTTGCTTCTTCGTTATACTATAAACGAGGAGAAACTTCTCGCTAAGTTGGAGGAGAATAAGAAGAAGCCAAGAAAAAAATCCAGCTTTATGAAGCGTTTGGAAGAGGCACAAAGGATAGCGCAAGAAGAACAAGCGCGCAAACAAAAAGGAAATAAATAAGGTCGAAAGACTAATTCCGAGATATAAAAAACGGGATTGCTTGAGTTAAATCGAGCAATCCCGTTTTTGTTTGTATACCAATATTCTCCAGAAATATTGTTTTTGCGCTTTCAACCTAGGTTTATTCTCTAAAAACATTGTTTTTGACCTTTCGCAACGTTGGAGAAGGTCAAAATGTCAAAAAGAGGGTTTTTTAGTTGTTGAATAGCTTGTATGGTTTTGCGTTCCACTCCTTGCACGTCCATCGGTTGTTTTCGTATTCAAAAATACATACGCCGCCTGTTGCTACTTTTATGTCGTGATTATTGCAGAAGTTGTCGTAATCCTCGTCGAGGATATGTGGAGCGAAGCGGATGATGCCATTTGAAGAAACTAACATCGCAGTCTCTCCGTCGGCGATATTGTCGGCAAAGGATTGCCATGCGGTGATGATTTTGTCCACGTCTACCACCCAGCCTTCGGGGGCAATTGCCTTTTTGTTCCATAGGTCGATGGCAGGCTGACCGATTCTTTCTATTACGACGTCTTCGGTTTTATTTTCATCAGGACCGTAGTCGATTTCCACGAAATCATCTGATAATTTTAACTCGGCAGACTTTATCCCCAACTCTTCCATTGCGAGTTTTGCTGTCTCGGTTGTTCTTTTTAGCGGGGCAGCATACACCTTGCTCGGTATAATATCATTAGCCAGCAGATACTTTCCGACACTTCGCCCGCGCTCTTCCTCAACCAACGGAAGATCCGTTTTAGCACCTACGCGCGTTGGCGTTTCACCCTTTCTGAAAGTATTGCCATGCCTTACTATAATCAATTTCTTTTTCATAATATATTATAATGATAAGTCGAACTCCCCGTATTCCTTAATGATTGCCTCGGTGCGCTCTACATCTTCCGGAGAATCCACTCCGCTTGTAAAGACTCTGCCTTTGAGGTCTATCTCGACCATCTTAACCTGCAATCCGTTTATAAGGAATCTCATTTGTTCAAGTCCTTCGATGAAGTCCTTTTCATAATCCGATTGTGATAGGTTGAAATAATTTTCTAATGCAGAATAAGTGTATGCGTATAGCCCGATATGTTGCCTGACAGGACTTTTCTCCAATTTCTCCTTAGCAGCTTCGACCTTTCTTATTGTCGGGATAATCGTTTTGGAAAATGCCATCGCATAGCCTGCTTTATTTACCAAGACGGTCGTGCCTGAGTATGGCGTAGTCTTCTTTGCTTCCACCAATCGCTCGTATTCATCCCATTTAAGGTGAATACATGGCGTGAATACGTCCGCCTTATCCTTTTTCCATGAATCTATTATCTCCTGAAGAATATCAGGAGGGCACAAAGGATTGTCGCCTTGTAAATTGATTATAAGTTCAGGTCTGCTATTGCTTTTCTTTACTGCGTCCCAGCATCTTTCCGTTCCACTCTTGCAAGTGTCGCTTGTAAGCAAGGCGTTTATATTGTTTGCACCGCAAAAGTCAATGATTCTCTCATCGTCGGTTGCCACTACATAATTACAATTATCATTCTTTTTGCAGATATAATCAGCTATGCCCGATACGCGTCTTATCATTTCAACGCCGGCGATTTTTATAAGAGGCTTGCCCGGCAATCTCGACGACTGATATCTGGCGGGTATTACAATTAGGATTTGTTCCATGAATAATGGGTTTGTTTAACTCCGTCAAAGTTAGGAAATTCTAAGGATATGTTAACTCTATAAATGAAGCCTTAACCGTCCGTCTTTTAGTAGTTCGTCATATTATATTAAATTTGCAGGATAAATATTTCTTATAAATGAAAGCGAAGCATCCGATTGAAATACTGATAGAGCAGGGAGAGCATCAACGGCTTGATTTTAAGTTTGAGGTGAGTGACAGCAAGAAGATTGCCCGCACGCTGAGCGCATTTGCTAACACCGACGGAGGTAAACTGCTTATCGGAGTAAAAGATAATGGAGCAATCTCCGGAATAAGAAGCGACGAAGAATATTATATGATAGAAGCTGCATCGCAGATGTATACCCGACCTGAAGTTCCGTTCACAGCCAACCGATGGGAGATAGGAGGGAAGACTATTCTCGAGGTTTATGTCGCTCCGCGCGATGGTAGTGCTTCATATCTTGCTCCCGATAAACAAGATGAATACAAGGCATATATCCGTGTAGATGATGAGAATATGCTTGCCAACGAAGTGCTATTGCTTGCATGGAATAAGAAGCAACGGCTGAAAGGTACGCTTATAAAGATTAGTAAGCCTGTGGAGCGATTGCTCGCCTACCTTGATACACACCCGTATATTAATATAAGCCAGTTTTGCCGCATAGGTCGTATTAATCACTATACGGCAAAAAATATATTAAGTGATTTGTTGGCTATTGATACCCTTAAATATGTTGTGATAGATAAGCGAATCGTTTATTCGCGGACTGCCTGAACGTACACTTGCGCATTTTCAAAGCGGACTACCTTTACTGTTGTGCCTTTCTCGATAAAGCCTTGAGTTGAGACGCTGTCGTACACCTCGCCTTCAATCTGCACCTTTCCTGATGGACGCAAATCAGTTATAGTTGTGCCCTCCATGCCAATTAGATTTGTCAATACAGGTGTTGATACAGCGTCCTCCAAATCGACCTCTAAGGCAACCCTTCTGAACATACCGCTACTGCCAATCCTACTCGACAGCCATATCATCAAAGCAAAGCCAATGCCAATACCCATTGTGACAGTCAGTGAAGCTCGTCCGAAATCCTTATTAGATACACCCTCGAAGTCTAAATCCACATTGTTGAGCAATGCCGTAGTAAGTCCGCCGACAATTAAGACGATTCCCCCGACACCGGCAACTCCAACACCGGGCATTACGAAAATCTCGACGGCAATAAGTATTATTCCGAGAATAAAAATGATAATCTCCCAATTCTGAGCAAGTCCTTCGATATAAAGCGGAGCAAAATACAATACCGCAGCAGCAACCGAAGCCAACGAAGGGAAGCCCATACCGGGCGTCTGCATCTCAAAATAAATACCGCCTATTATAATAATGATTAGCAATGACTGTAAAGCAGGGTTCATAAGGAAGCCTTTAAAGTTATCAACCCACGAAGGCTCGTAGCTTCTTATTTCATAATCGCTATATCCCAAATATTTCGTGATAACCTCGTCTACCGATTCTGCAATGCCTTCGCAAAATCCCCATTGTATAGCCTCTTCAGATGTTAATGTTAGAACCCTGCCTGAATCTACCAGATTTGGTATCATAATTCTATCATCTACCATCGCTTCGGCAATCCTTGGATCTCGTTTCCATTTATATATTGTATCATTGCCCTGTATGATTGTATCGCAACCATGTGCTTCTGCTGTTGAACGCATCATTGATCGCATATACGACTGCATTTTATCGGGTACAACCTCGCCTGTTTGATTCACTACCGTTGCTGCGCCGATATTAGCTCCCTTACGCATATAAATATTGTTGGCAGCGATAGAGATAAGAGCTCCGGCAGAAGCAGCATTATTGTCGATGAATACAGTAACCGGTATCGGACTATATAGAATGGCTGTTCTCATAGAATCGGCTGCATCTACTAATCCACCGTAAGTATTCATATGAATAAGAACTTCTTTTGCCCCAATATCTTGAGCTTCGGCAAGCCCTTTAGACAGATAAATGCGGGTTGTGTTATCAATTTCTTTTTTTATGTCTATTTTGTATATAATAGAGCTGTTTTCAGCACCTATTTGTAGCGAATTTGCGATAAAAAACACGCAAAATGTAAAAATTGTAAGTAGTCCCCTCATTTTATTGATTTCTAATAACTTAATTTTATATTGTGTGATGTCTATAATAATATAGAGAAAATCTATTAAATGCTGTTGCTCTGTATCGCAAAGCGCTGAATATTAAATTGTTAAATGCTTTGCGACTGTATCGTTGTTTTCTTGTTAATCATTATGTAAAAGTTGTTGTTCTCAAAATTTGTTACTATGTTTGCTGCATACTTAATGAGAGAACAAAATATATTGGTATAACCGTTAGAATGAAAGAAAACTTTATGAACGTGTTGCAATTTCAGAAAAATTTATTGGGCATGCAAGAATACATGATGAATTTTGCCCTAACGCTCACCGCCAACAAAGACGATGCTCAAGATTTACTACAGGATACATCCCTTAAAATTTTAGATAACCAAGAAAAGTTTGTTGATAATGTGAATTTCAAAGGTTGGGTATTAACAGTAATGCGTAATATCTTTATAAACAACTACCACAAACTGGTTAAAACGCAAACTATTTTGGAGAAGGGGGTGAATCTGTACAATTTGGATATTGTTAATGATTCAGGCTTTGATACTCCTGAGGGGGCGTTTGATATTCAAGAGATAACAAAATGTATAAATGAACTTGACGATGAATTGAAAGCTCCATTCTCAATGTTCCTAAGTGGATACAAATATCACGAAATATCGGAACGTTTAGATATGCCTTTGGGTACAGTAAAGAGTCGTATTTTTATTGCGCGTCAGCAATTACAAGAGCTATTGAAGAATTACAGATAGATCTACAATTGTTTATGAAATATGATAGGGTGCTTGATTTTCAGGTACCCTGTTTTTTTATACAATACTTTTGCAGTTGTCTCATCACTATGGGAAAATAAATTAAGAAAGGCTCACTATTATGAAATAGTGAAAGGTATTGTCTCATCGTATTGAAACGCTCGTTCTATTGTATTGAAACGACTGTTTCATTGTATTGGAACGAGAAGATGATAAAATCCAGCTTT
>JGI996J12353_1000087_pt1 | contig 28730 bp, 22 predicted proteins | sample IntmicLarv5ML5BL_FD_12353 | JGI IMG/M metagenome (IMG submission 12353) | reverse complement strand
TACGGAAAAGATTATTTGTTATCCGAACTCGGCACCGAATATTTGACAATGCCACTTAATGGGCAACTCGCTCCGGAAATACAGATTGGCGACACATCTTTTTTGCCGAAAAACAGCTTGTTAGTATTTTACGAAACCGGTTGCGGAAGTTGTCATAATGAATTGGAGATGTTGAAAAACAGATATAGTTTGCTTGCAGATAATCAAATTCGGGTAATTTCAATCTCTGCCGATACATCTCAAGAAGTCTTTGAATATACATCTTCCGGATTTCTTTGGGAAGACAAAATTTGCGATTTTCAAGGTTTTGATAGCATCAATTTTCGCAATTACGGCATTGTCGGAACACCAACATTTGTATTAACAGACCAAGAGGGCCTTGTGCGTGGTCGATATGCCCAATTAAAGGAATTATTAAAGGATTAAAAATGGTGAGCAACATCAAAAAGTTGCCAATAGAACGCAGATAAAGCGGATTTCCGCGGATTCTAGGACACGGATTACAAATCCGCGCCAGCGAATTGAATGGACACAATGTTTCATAGAAACATTGCCTTAATATCCAGGGGTTTCAACCCCTGGATTGGGAACGAATTGAGAACGAATTTCCGGGTGGGGGAACGGATTTCCACGGATTCTAGGGCACGGATTACAAATCCGCGCCAGCGAAGCCTTTATCATCGCTTTGCGCTCACTTGTCACTTGTTTGCTTGTCACTTGTCACTTTAAAAGTTATCGTGAGATAATTCCCCCCAGAAACCATTTGCGGTTTTAATGTTAAAAATCGAGAGTTCGCATGCCGCAACGTTTCTGAAAAAGAAAGGCTGTTTCATTCACTGAAGCAGCCTTTCAACCTTTAAAAAGAAATAGGGAATTCTCACGAACTCCCTAATCCAATCTTTGTTAACCTTAAATCTAATACTATTATGAAAAAACCACGATACAAATATACTATGTAAAATACCTATTTGTCAAGTTTTTTCTCGTAATTAGTGTTAAGTAGATTTGTTTTTTTATTAAATATTATTAATTTAGGAGTCCTAAGGTATCTAATGCTATCATAAATTCCTCATCGGTAGGAATAACAGCAACAGTTACTTTGGAATCCGGAGTACTAATAATCACTTCTTCACCCCTTGTTTTATTCGCAGCCTCATCAATTTTAATCCCCATAAACTCCAATCCTTCACAAGCAGCCTTACGAGTATTCGTTTGATTCTCTCCTACCCCTCCTGTAAAAACCAAGATATCCAAACCGCCTAAAGCAGCGGCATAAGAACCAATGTATTTCTTTATTTTATAATTGTACATGTTTAATGCTAAAGTTGCCCGTTCATTTTTGTCTTCAACAGCAGCACAAATTTCACGCATATCGGAAGAAACTCCTGAAAGCCCCAAAACGCCACTGTATTTGTTTACAATAGTCGAAATAGCTTGCGCGCCTACATTCTCCTTTTCCATGATATAAGTCAAAACTCCGGCATCCACATCACCGCTTCGCGTTCCCATTAACAAACCCTCAACAGGAGTCATTCCCATAGAAGTATCAACAGAAATTCCGTTTTTTATGGCAGCAATGGATGCTCCATTACCAATATGGCAAATGATTATCCGCTGTTTTTCATAAGGAATATTAAGGACGCGGCAGACTCTTTTGGAAACATATCGATGACTTGTTCCGTGAAATCCATAACGACGAATCGCATATTTTTCGTAAAGAGAATAAGGCAAACCATACATATAAGCGTAATCCGGCATGGTTTGATGAAAAGCAGTATCAAAAACAGCCACTTGCGGAACTTCAGGCATTAATTCTCTGACTGCAAAAATACCATTCAAGTTAGGCGGATTGTGCAAAGGAGCCAAATCGATACATTCTGTGATTTTTTGAATTACTTCATCTGTAATGATTACACTGGAATTGAATTTTTCACCTCCATGTACAACCCGATGTCCCACTGCATGAATTTCGGACAAAGATTTAATACATCCGTATTTTTCGCTGGTAATAACTCCCAATATGTATTCGATACCGGTTCTATGTTCTAATATCTCGCCTTCTAAAATTACTTTATCGTCATTCGGAAGTGTTAGTTTTAGGAAAGAGCCGGTTAAACCGATTTTTTCAACACCACCTTGAGCTAAAATAGCTTTGCCTTCCATATCCAACAGTTTGTACTTAATGGAAGAGCTGCCACAGTTTAAAACTAATATTTTCATTGTTTTTAAAATTTAAGCTGAATAGAAATAAGGATTTGGACCAACTGATTTTCCATTTTCATAAATAAAAAACCCTTTTCCATAATGAAGTCCTAATTGTTTTGTTCGATAGAGACGCCACAACAAAGGAGAGGGCTTATACTTTTTATCTCCATATTCGTTAAACATATCTTCCATTAAACGGACTAATTTTTCAATTCCGATAATATCAGCCATTTTAAACACGCCGATTCTCATTCCATATACCACTTCAGTCAAATGGTCTATACTTTCCATAGAAGCCACATTTTCCAGCACCATTTGGCAAGCTTCATTTAAGATTCCGGCCATTAAACGCAAACTGACCAAACCATTGCTTTCATGAACTTCTATCGTTTCGTATTTTATTAATTTCGCAAACAGAAGGACTTTATTGTACACCTCTTCCGAAGTATAAATACTTTTCACAACTTCCAATATTTTTGCATCAGAATGCGCAATTGGAAAATGCAAACTAACACTGCGCTCTTTGTGTTTTAACTCGGAAGCTAATTCACTAATAATCACAGTTGTTGCATTTGTTGCAATAATCGCTTCAGGAGAAATTACTCGCTCAATTTCTTTAAAAGCTTGTTTTCGCAAATAAGTATCACGTTCACCGGTTTCATCATCGTAACGAATACACTCAATCACGCAATCGCAATCTTTCAAATCCGCATAATCCAAAGAGCCGGTAATACGTCCCAAAATAGCTTTCTTTTCACTCGGAGTCAAACCCCAGTTTTCAATTCGGCTATCCAATCCTTCGCTAATTCTTTCAAAAGCGAAATCGATTCTTTTCTGATAATCTTCTATAAAAACGACTTCTAAGCCAGCGGAAGAAGTCAAGCGAATAATGTTTCGACCATCTCGACCTGCACCTACAACTCCAATCTTGGAAAACAATGTTTTTTGTTTGTTTTTCGAAAAAAGGCCAAAAGGTTCAATCGGTTCAATAATTGTTTCTGCCATTTCTTTATTTTATTATTTATTATTTTTCAATCCTATTGCTTGGTTGGCGCAAATCGCTACCATCTTGTAAACATCTTCAACAGAACATCCTCTGGACAAATCATTTACAGGAGCAGCCATTCCTTGAAGAATAGGTCCTACCGCTTCTGCATTTCCTAAACGTTGAACTAATTTATACGAAATGTTTCCACATTCTAAGTTAGGAAAAACCAAAACATTTGCTTTTCCGGCAACAGCGCTGCCGGGAGCTTTACTGTTTCCTACAGAAGGAACCAAAGCTGCATCCGCTTGCAATTCGCCATCAATAGACAAATCCGGTGCCAATTCTTTTGCCAAACGAGTAGCTTCCACAACTTTATCAACTAATTCGTCTTTTGCACTTCCTTTGGTAGAAAAACTTAACATAGCCACTCGAGGTTCAACTCCGACAATTGCTTGTGTGGTGCGAGCTGTAGCTACTGCAATTTCAGCCAATTGTTTTGCATCCGGATTCGGCATTACCGCGCAATCTGCAAAAACAAGAACGCCATCATCTCCATATATTTTCTCTTTGACAAACATCAAGAAAGCACCGGAAACGACACTGATTCCGGGAGCGGTTTTGATAATTTGCAATGCCGGACGCAAAACAGCACCTGTTGTATTTTGAGCGCCTGCAATTTCGCCATCTGCATCGCCGTTTTTAATCATCAAGCAAGCCAAATACAAAGGGTCTTCCACCAATTTTTCAGCTTGTTCAAAAGTCATTCCTTTGCTTTTTCTTAATTCAGCAAGTAATGAAGCATATTCTTTTTTCTTTTCATGGTTTGCAGGGTCTACAATAGTAGCTTTATCAATATTTTGAAGACCATACTGATTAGACAAGTCTTTTATTTCTGAAAGATTTCCCAATAAAATGATATGAGCCACCTCATCTGCAATCAGTTGGTCGGCTGCGCGTAAAGTTCGTTCTTCAGTTCCTTCCGGCAATACAATTCTCTGTTTATTTGCCTTAGCCCTTGTAATAATGTCCTGCATTAAGTCCATAACAACAAAAATATAAAATTGTTAATTTTAATTATTTTACAAAAGTAATAATAATTGCAATATGGAGATTGCAAAATTAGATATTTTTTCAAAACTCTACTTGTCATTTCTGTAAGACGCTGTCTCAAAAGTCGCCAATGGAACGCGGATAACGCGGATTGGGCGGATAGACACGGATTTTATATTTTATTATCCGCGTTAATCTGCTCAATCCGCCTTATCCGCGTTCCATTGGCGACTTTTGAGACACCCTCCTACTCTTTTTTTGAAGCCAGAATTTTTTGCAATTCCTCTGCAGAAATATTCGGATGCAATTTTCCTTCATGAGCCAAAGATATTTTTCCGGTTTCTTCCGAAACAATAATTACTTTAGCATCTGTTTGCTCAGATAATCCCAATGCAGAACGATGACGCAAACCATATTGTTTTGGAATATCATGTGTTTGAGAAACGGGAAGAATACAAGCTGCAGCAATGATTTTTTTTCCAACAATAATCATTGCTCCGTCATGCAATGGACTATTTTTAAAAAATATATTCTCAATTAAACGCGTACTTAAGTTCGCATTGATTATTTCGCCCGTTTCAATAAAAGCATCCAAAGAATTATTTTCTTGAATGGCAATCAAAGCGCCTTCTTTTCTTTTCGCCATATCCATTGCAGCCAATATAATAGGCATAACAACAGAAATATCTTCTACATTATCGCTTTTCTTCGGATTAAACAACTTAATTATAAACTTAATTCCTTTATTAGAACCCAAAGCCTGCAAAAAATCCCGTATTTCTTTTTGGAATACAATTACCAAAAGAATAAAACCAACGCTAATGAATTTATCCAAAATAGCACCCATCAAGCGCATTTCAAACACTTGAGAAACCAATATCCAAAGAGCAATGAAAACTAATACGCCAAAGAAAACAGCCGTAGTTCCTGTCTTTTTCATCAGGAGATAGGTTTCATAAAGAAAAAATGCAACTAAAAGAATATCTATTGCATCTTTTATTCCAAAGTTAATCAGCATTCTGTTTGTTTTATTTTATTAAATAATTGAACCGTTTGAACACACTCTTTTACATCATGCACCCGAAGGATGTTTGCGCCTTGAGTCAAAGAAAACATATTCAAAGCAGTTGTTCCGGTTAATGCCTCTTCCACAGAAACCTGAAGAACCTCCCGAATCATGGTTTTCCGAGAAAAACCTACCAAGAGCGGAAGTTCAAAGATAGCAAATTGTTCCAGGTTATTCAAAACTTCGTAGTTTTGCGCAGTTGTTTTACTAAAACCAAAACCCGGGTCAATCCAAATATCATTCACTCCTTTTTGATGAAGAAGATTCACTTTTTCTGCAAAATAAAGAAGTATGTCAGGCATCAAATTATCATATTGAGTATGTTCCATCATTGTTTGCGGAGTTCCTTGCATGTGCATAATGATATAAGGAACTTGCAATTCAGCCACAGTATCGAACATTTGAGAGTCTAATTGACCCGCTGAAATATCGTTGATTATAGCCACTCCAAATTTTTCCACACATTCACGAGCTACATTAGAACGAAAAGTGTCAACCGAAACAATGGCATTGGGCGCTTCCCGAAAAAGAATTTCCAATCCGAAACGCAAACGCTCCATTTCTTCTTCCTCACTTACAAATACGGCATTGGGACGAGAGGAATAACCGCCAACGTCTATTATTCCGGCTCCTTCTTCAATAATCTGAATCACTCTTTCGGCAATTTCTTTTTCGGTCTGTTTCCGACTTCCCGAGAAAAAAGAATCCGGAGTAATATTTAAAATTCCCATTACCTTAGGAGACGAAAAATCCATCAATTCGCCTTTTATATTTGCTGTCATTAATTTTTCATTTAAATCCATGACACAAAATTAATTTATTTTTATGCAGTAATCAAGGTATTTTTTATCTTTGTTCCACGAATCATATCTTTCATAAACAAATGGACATTCCTCATTTATATAAAATTTTCGAACAGCATCCAATTATCAGCACTGACAGTCGCAATTGCCCGGAAAATTCTATTTTCTTCGCATTGAAAGGAGAAAAGTTTGACGGCAATGACTACATTGAACAGGTTCTGAAAAATGGCGTTGCTTATGCAATCGGAGATAAAAATGATTTGCCGGAAAATCCACGAATAATCAAAGTGGAAAATGTTTTGCAAACTTTGCAAGATTTGGCAAATTTTCATCGCAAACAAATGAACGCGACCATCATTGCAATTACCGGAACCAATGGAAAAACGACAACTAAAGAGCTGATTGGAGCAGCTTTATCGGCTAAATACAAAACGATTTACACCAAAGGAAATCTAAATAATCACATTGGTGTTCCTCTCACTTTATTGCAATTGAGGTCAGAACATGAATATGCGGTTATTGAAATGGGCGCCAATCACATTGGAGAAATCCGAGAACTTTGTAATATTGCCGAACCGGATTATGGTTTGATTACCAACATCGGGAAAGCTCATTTGGAAGGTTTCGGTTCTTTCGAAGGAGTCATTCAAACCAAAACAGAACTTTATAATTACTTGAAGCAAAAAGGGGGAACTGTTTTTGGCAATTTAGACAATTCGATTTTGAGAGATTTCTATAATAATTTATCTGTCATTTATTATGGAACAAGTCCTGAAGCTTTCATTCAAGGAAAAATCATTCAAACAGCACCGACTTTAGCGTTGGAATGGAAAAATGGGAATGAACAAAACACTCTCACGACTCAATTGGTTGGAGGCTATAATCTTGAAAATGTATTAGCTGCTATTTGCATTGCCAATCATTTTTCTGTCGAAGTTGACAAAATCAATCAATCAATTTCGAATTATGTTCCAACAAATAATCGTTCGCAAATACAAAATACCGGAAAAAATCAATTAATTATTGACGCTTACAATGCAAATCCGAGTAGCATGAAAGTTGCGTTGGAAAACTTTTTCGCATTACCGGATTTTCCCAAAATGGTCATATTGGGAGAAATGAAAGAATTAGGAAAATACACAAGTGAAGAACATCAGAAGATAATCGATTTGCTGAATTCAAATCAAGTTGAGCAAGTGTTTCTAATTGGTGCAAGTTTTGAAAACTGTTCATGCTCTAATTCTAATTGGAAATTGTTCACGAACACGAATGATTTATTGACGCATTTGCAAAAAGCAACTATTGCCGGATATCATATATTATTGAAAGGTTCACGAGGAAATCAGTTAGAGAAAACTGTTGGTTTATTATAGGGGAAATTCAGAAAACAGGCAAGAAGTAGCATTTTACTTTTTACTGAATATCCCAGGGCAAACGCATTTAAATCGAATACTTCGCTAGCGCGGATTTGCAATCCGTGCTCTTTTGTGATATTTGGCACGGATTACAAATCCGCGCCAGCGAGGCGCCATAAAATATTAAATACATTACCCTGCTGAATATCTCTATTTATTAACAGGTATAAAACTTAATTCTTTGATATTGTTAACATCCGAATAATCATACTGATATAAACCTTTATCCGCAATCATCATCAATGTATTATTGTAAGGAATAACATCATATCCATCCATTCCCTTATAATGAACCAATTGATTAGAAAACAAAGTCTGCGGTTCAGTCAATTTAAATATCTTCAAGCCATCGTCACAAAGAAAAAGCATTTCATTATCTATTCCCAATCCCTTAGGATTAACCATATTATACGAAACAATTTGACGAGGACTATAAACATCACTTACATCAATGATAAGTAATTCATTCGAATTTTGGCCGCAAAAATTACCTGAATGAACAGTTACGTATGCCAAATCATTTTCCACAACCACTGGGTCACATCCATAAACATGCCATATCTGCGAGCAATAAGTAGGACGAAGAGGGTCTTCTACCGAATAAATAATCAATCCGGATGGAGTTCCCATAAACATTTTATCTTGATAAGAAAAAATAGTTTCCACATCACTGCCAATGTATATATCTTCTGTCGCTTTTTTAGGAACTTCATTGGAAAGATTAATGATACTCATTTGGTTCTCAATAACGGCATAAAGATAGTTTTCATATAAGCTGAATCGAGACATTGAGCCTGTAAGTCCATTGCTATTAGAATGAGAATATGCGGGAGAAGTGTCGAACGCCATGTCTTCTCCATTGGAACGCACTTCATAAGATTTAGTTTTCAGTTCCCAGCCAATAACAATTTTTCCTTTTTTTAAGCCGGCAGAACATAATTCGTTATCATATCCGTATTCATTTTCAATAAATGGCAAAGCTCTGGAAAATATATTTTTTACACGACCTTTTAATGTTGGATTGGAAGGATTGGAAATATCAAACCAAACAAGGTCAATTAAAGCGTCCGCATACAGAAAGCCATTACGAATAGCCAAATCTTGGTTTCCCATTAATTCAATATAGCCGACAATTTTAGGATTGGAAGGATTTTCGTTATTGATAATATGAATACCTTTTCCCGGTTCTGAAAGATATAAATATCCTTCATAAAAACACATTTTGCCATATTCTTTTAACTCTCGCGCATCAGATGTCACATTTACGGAATTGCGAAATTCTTCTCCGGAAATAAAAACCGGCTCATTAACACTATAAGTAACTGTTTGATAAGAATCAAACTCACAAGATGCCAACAAGCCGGCAAGCAAAAACAAAACAACTAACTTATTCATTTTTTATTTTTTTACCAAGAATATCTAACCCCTGCATTTATCCCAATGACCAAAGGGTTTTCTGTTCGAGTACTAAGCGGTTGATTATTTTTAAGATAATAACTCACTTTGGGTTCGAAGTAAACACTGTAATTTTCTATTATCTTATAATCCACTCCAACAGATGCATTAAGAGAATATTGTAAGCCTTTTATCCTTTCATTAGAGGTAACAGTAACTATTGCCTCATTTTCTCTATATTCATTTTGTTCATAAAAAGATTGCAAACCTTTTTCTGCCATTCCTCCAACCGATGTGTAAACACTCCAATTAGAGCGATTCTGATACAAATTGGCAATTAAATTAATCGGCACTCCTAAATAATGAAGTTCCAATTTAGCATCTCGTAGCGGAAATTTATTTTCAAATTTAGAATACAAATAAGTATAAGTTAAACCACTTTCAAGTGACAGATAGTTATTCAATTCTTTGCGAACACTCAATCCAAATGATAAAGGAGGATTATGTCTAATCTGAGAAAAATCATCCGGTCTAAACAATCCATCTTGCGGAAGACCTGAAGCATTTCGAAGTATTGCTTTTGACCTCAAACCGGGGTCTGACTGTTCAAAAGAATTAAATTCGGTATTCATAGCCAATAATCCTCGACCGGAACCGGCATAAAAACCAAAGCTTCTTTTTTTCTTTTTATGAGAAAGAGCAAAATCAGTTTCTTCAAACAATGCTGTTAAATCGTTCGATTTCACTATCGGCTTATCTTCTTTAGTCGAGTTTTCCGAAGGATTTTCGGCGACAGCTAAATCGTCTGATTGTTTTACTTCTTGTTTTTCTACATCAAATGCAGAAACAATTGAGGCTTCTGTAACTTCTGTTTTTTCAGTTTTCCAAACAGGATTTGACTTAACTTGGATAGTTGGCACAGATGACGCAATTTCTCTTTCAAATATATCCTCTGTAACTGCTTCTTCATAACGGGGTAATTGTTCTGCTGTTTCATGAAATTTTATTAAATGTTTATTAAAAGGAAATATTAACCATATTAATGCAATTGATGCCGCAACTGAAATTCCTGAAATCCATGGCCACAAACGAATTTTTTTCGGTTTTTCAGCCAACCGTTTTTCAAGTTGATTCCATGAATTCTCTTCTACCGGAAGAGAATAATTATCTAACTTATTTTTGATAAGTTGACTAAACTTATCTTCGTTGTTGTTTTCGTTCATCAACTCTTATTTATATAATTCTTGAATTTTAACTTGAAGCAGCTGCCTTGCACGAGAAAATTGCGAGCGGGAAGAAGCTTCTTTTATATTTAACATTTGAGCAATTTCGGTATGAGAATATCCTTCAATTGCGTACAGATTAAAAACTGTTTTAAACCCAATAGGAAGCTCATTTATACACTGCAAAATTTCATCTGCTGAAAGCTTTTCCAAAACATTTATGTCAAAACTATCTACTGCTTCATTATAATCATCCAAGTTTATATTTGATTTATATTTTGCATCTCTTAAATATTCAAGAGATGAAGTAATAAATATTTTTTTCATCCAACCTTCAAAAGATCCCGCACCGGAATAACTGTCGATTTTGGTAAAAACTTTAATGAATCCCTCTTGTAATATATCCCGGGCGGTTTCCTTCTCACCTATATAACGAACACAAATTCCTAACATTGTAGGAGCATATAACTCATACAATTTTTTTCTTGCCCATGTATCCTTGCGTTTACATCCGGCAATCAACAATTGCTGCTCAGATACTTCATTGTGCATTTATATATAATAGATGAATAAGTGTTTAAAAACGTTGCACGAAAAATAAATTTTCAGTAAATATTTTACAAAAATAATTATTTCGAGGAGTCTTAGCACAAAAAATAAGGCTATTTCAATGTAAAATTGAAGCAGCCTTATTCAAATTAAAGACATCAATATATGGCAATTATTATCCGAATTTAAAATTCCTGTTCCTTTCTGAGAAATAAATTACTTAGAAATCGTACCAAGGAACATTTTTTACCTCGCATTTTGTTGTTCGCCTTTCTTTCGGAGAAAGAAAAAGAGGACAAGGTTTATCATCTGGAAGATATGAAGTTTCGTGAGCAGCCATTGCGTTTGAAAATGAAGCTGTTCTATGAACTTCCGATTTTGCAAAATAATTTCTGGTCTTCATACTATTTGTTTTAAAATTAATTCTCCTTTATGGCATGACTCTTTATATAGAAAACAAACCTACTCTAATTTTGTTCAAATAGGAAAAATGCTTTTTATTTAATAATTGAAAATAAGCGAATTAGAATAAATTTTGATTTTCTTTTTGGCAAATTCAAATTATTATCTTACTTTTGCATCGCAAAAATGTTGGCGAGATAGCTCAGTTGGTTAGAGCGCATGATTCATAATCATGAGGTCCCGAGTTCAATTCTCGGTCTCGCTACTTGAAAATCAGCATTGTAAAATGCTGATTTTTTTGTCTAACACCACTTGCATCACAAAAAAGAAAATTCGCACCACAGACTGAAAAGCATTAAAACAATGACACATAGCTAATTATCCGCTTTTTTTTTTGCATGAGACAAGAATCCTTGTTAATGATATAGACTATATATGCTCATATTACCTATTTCGAAATAGATTCTTGCCGGTTTCCCACTCGGCAACTTTTCGTTCAGACATTCAATGCTAGACACATATGCGCAATCTGTGTGTTGAAATTCTATCTATTCATAAGAAATCACTATCTTTACTTCAAAATTAGCATTTGTTTAGCATTTTTGATAAAAGTGTAGTTCAATTTCGTTTTTATCTTGATAAAATGTATACATGAACATGTGATTATCTGCAAACAGCTAGCACATAAGACATTAAGCATCACCAGGAGCCATGACTAAATTATGTTTATTGGAGAGTATTCTTTCAATACCGGAAAGACGTAATTCAAGCAAGAGGCAAAATTGCTCCTTGTTTTTTGAGGCTAACTGTTTCAGTTGTTGTTATTTTGAATCCTTTCAATTTGCCTACGTTCTGCCTCCAGTTCCTTAGCCAATTCTTCTTCTGTTGGCAAATAGAGTTTATATTTTGATGCGAATAATTGTTTGCTGTCGTTTAATACTGAATATTTTACTATAGTGGTATTTTTCTCCGTACAAAGAATTATCCCAATAGTTGGGTTGTCCGAACCTGTCTTCACATTTTCTTCGTAATAACGAACATAGAAATCCATTTGTCCGACATCTTGATAACTAAGGGCACCTACTTTCAAATCTATCAGTACAAAACATTTCAAGATATAATTATAGAAAACTAAATCGACAAAATAGTTGTCATTATCGGCTTTAAACCTGCGTTGACGAGATACAAACGAAAACCCTTTGCCCAATTCCAACATAAAATGTTGTAACTTATCAATAAGTGCCTTTTCCAAATCCTTTTCGTAGAAATTGGTATTGGCTGGCAGGTCGAGAAATTCCAATACATAAGGGTCTTTAATAATATCGTGAGGAGTCAGGATGTCTTTTTGAGCAATGCTATCTTCATATTTCTTTACTTCCATCTTATTTTGGGAAGACAAAATACGTTCATAGGCAAGCGAGGAAATCTGACGATCGAGGGCACGCGTACCCCAACTTTGCTCAACAGCCTCCTGTAAATAATATTGCCGTGCATTCTCATTTTCAACCATCAATAATGAGCGGTAATGTGTCCATGTCAATTCGGGTCGCAGTGCGACCCGAATTTATTTCATCGACAAATATACGATTTTAAGTTATCTAACCCTTTCTTTTAAGGGATGTTTTTATAATATGGTGATGGCAAATGAGATTTGACTATCCCTTGCCGTGTATTATCAAAAACATTTTTTATTAAAAAATAAGAGTGCGAAATTCACAATTATAGATAAAGAAAAAATCATTAGAACTGCAAATGAAAATTATTTGCAACATTTATCTATAACGTTAGATAAATACGGGAAATACGCTTTAAAGCTCTCGAAGTGGAAAATCCGAATCAAAGTGCCCCCTTTTAGTGAAATCAATCTACTTTCAACAATTCCTGCAATGTTTTTGGATATTCCTCGCCCAACATTGCAACATAATTACGAGCAAAATGATCAAACGCAGTTTTGGCTAATCCATTTTTCCCTAAAGCATACAATACCCGACATTTGACAGTAATAGCTTCTTCATTAATCAAATCATACAACAAAATTACATCTGCTATCTTCATCCGAATCGCAGTATTATTGGCAATGAATGAATAAGGATCATTCAAAAAATGCAAACAAATATCAACCACTCGATTTGAAAAATCGGATTTCAATCCATCAATCCACTCATGTTGAATATTCGGCAACAAATCTCCTGAAGAAAATAATTCGATAAATCGTTCCATTTCTTTTTCTCCACAACACGAAACTTCCACTTGATCCAACAAATGAATAGCTTCCCTGTATTCCAAAAACACAGTATCAGGAACATCAATCATCCAAAAATCATTTTTATAGGAAATTTCGATTTCGGCAACTCGTTCAAGCAAGACCCGAAGCCTTCGAATATGCACGTTTCGTGTATTCCGAACTTCACTTTCCGATTTATCCGACCACAAAGATTCAACCAATTTCAACGAAGAAATCCCTTGACCATTTTTTATTGTATGTATGATAAATAATATCAATAAATATTTAAGTGTAGGAGAAAATTCACTGGTTATATTATTTCCATTTTTATCAAATACTTGAAATCCACCTAAAAACAAAATAGAGGCTTTCTTTTTTGCATAATGTTTTTGTGTTGCATCACGGAAAACGACAGATGTTGTTTCATCCGTTTTTTGATTGACTGTATTTTTTATTTTACTTTTATCTTTCGATTTCTTTTTCCAAAAATAACATCCAACGCCCAAAAGTAGAATAAAAGCGAGCAATTTAATCATTGTTGCAGTAAAAGAAACTGTTGCAGGCAATTGCAATACCCACTCTTCTTTCATTGGAGGAAATCCTAAAGAATAAATATCTACAGTCGTATATCCGGGCTGTGTCGATTCTTGAGCCAATACTGCAACTAATTTAGATAAGGAAGGCGAGTAATATAAATCGCAAAATGACTGATTGTCTTGAAAACAAAACGGAATAGAATCTCCCAATGTTTCCCATTTTGATTCTTCAAAACTAAATCGCTTCAAAACCACTTGGGAAGTATATCGATTAGGATAAGACAAGACATACAAATATTTTTCCGATTCATCCACAATCAGATTATTCGAAAACACATAATCTTTTTCTTCCAAGCGTGGCAATTGATAAATCTGTGGAGAGCTCATCAATGAATCCGTATTCAGCACATATAAATCGGAAAAACAAAGAGGCGTTAACTCCTGCTTTCCCTGATAAGCACCTTTTCCTCCCAAAATATAAATTTTATTTCCGGCAACATTTCCTCCCATTGCCGCCAGATAACGGGGAGTAATCACCGCCGACAAATCAATTCGCAAGATTTCCCCATTATTCAAATTCACTTTCGTTAAATCTCCTTTATACTTATAATAGCCATATCCTCCAAAAATATACAAGCAAGAATCATTCGGCGAAATATAGCGATTGTGATGTGCATAATCTGCATTTTCTTCCGTTTGGGCAGACAATTGCCATTGTCCGGTTTCCTGATCATAATAATTAATATGAACAGGTTCTACATTATAATTCATTATTTTTCCATTCAACGAATTGAACAGAAATAAATTCATATCGGTATTCAGTGGAATATCTTGCTGCATCGGCAACAAATTAATTTGCTTGTCTGCCAATGCAAAAGAAAGACAACCGCTGTCTGTCAATGCAACGATTCGATTGCTTATGGAATCAAAAGACAGTTGAGGAAAACTTTTAACCGTCATACTTCCGCATTTTTCCCAATACACATTTCGGTCTACTAACCATTCAGGATGATGTGCCAATGCTACAGCTCCTCGTATTTCATCATACGTACAATTAACTCCGTGTTTGTCTAATTTCCAATGATGATGCGTTTTTTGATTATAACTGACACGTATTTCTTTCAAAATAACCGGCGGAACATCGTTGGTTAAAAAACGGCCGTATGCACACGCTCCAAAATTGACACGCAAAGAAGAGGTGTTGGCCAAATTCGGATGAGAGTGAATAATCGTATCTCCGTGAAAAAACAAGCGTAATTCTTTTTGTTGTTTATCAAACTCCATACAAACCCGTCCATATTCATCCACAATAGAGCGAGTATACAATGGAAAATCCTGTTGATTGATGACCAAAAATTTCTTATCATCATGAAAGCCAATCAGCAAATCAAAATTTTCATCCAAATCTGAAATAATTCGCACAATATAACCGAATTTCATGTGTTCGTCACGCAAACAAACATCAAATTCCAGTGAAAAAACATCCTTTTTTTTCAATAAATATTCCTGACCCGAATTTAGCAAAAGAGAAGTTCTTTCATCCTGATTTGCTTCATGGGAATGAAAAAACAAACCGGAATTCGGCAATTCTCCGAAGGCAATCTGATACAATCCGGAAAAGATGAAAAAGATGATTAATCGAAATAATCTCATGGTAAATACAAAAAAGGAATCAAATGTACTAATTTTCTACTTTGTATATTAAAATTACGATAAATAAATCTCTATTTAATTCTATTTTAATTCTTATTTAATCAGAGAAGAATACATTTGTAAAATAAAAACGATTCAAATTTCAATAAATCTTTAATACCAATGAAAACATTAATTTTTAGTGCATGTGCCTTTTTCCTCATCGGATCTGTCACAGCAAATGATTACACAGGAACTCCTTATCCGGATGGAATACCTCATGCAATTCCGGGAACAATTGAAGCCGAAGATTTTGATAATGGTGGCGAAGGCGTTGCCTATCACGACGAACTCGGTCGCCAAAATGGCAGTCAAGTATATCGTGAAACAGACGTAGATATTCAATCTCATGGCAGTGGAAGATATAATATTGGTCATACAGCCGGCGGAGAATGGACAAAATACACTATCAACGCAGCACAAGCCGGAAGCTACAAAGTAGAAGTCTATTGTGTGTCCGGAAGCAACAGCGGAAGATTCCATTTAGAAATTGATGATGTTCCTGTTTGTCGAGCAGTCAGCACTCCCAACGGCGACTGGAACGATTTCAGCAAAGCTACTCTTATCGAAAATGTGCAAATTACTGAAGGTACTCATATTCTCACCTGGTACACTTATGGCGGTATGAACATTGACAAATTTGTTTTTACCCGCACAGGAGAATGGACAGGAGAAGTCGTTGTCGGAAACTTCAATTATCCGATTACGAAAAAAATGAGCAATCCTTTATTTGTTGAATTCGATTCTCCGATGTTCGAGAGCAATGCCATCGGCGCATTATATACAGCTGATCCATCGGCACATGTTTGGGAAGACGGACGTTTATATGTTTATGCTTCGCATGATATGGAACCTGCAATGGGTTGCGACCGAATGGATCGTTATCATGTTTTTTCCACAGATGATATGGAGAATTGGACAGATCACGGCGAAATTCTCAATTCAAGTCAAGTATCTTGGGGACGTCCGGAAGGTGGATTTATGTGGGCACCTGATTGTGCTTATAATCCGGAAAATCAAACCTATTATTTCTATTTCCCTCATCCAAGCGGAACTGAATGGGATAAAACGTGGAAAATTGGTGTAGCCACCAGTAAAAAACCAGCAGAAGATTTTGTTGTTCAAGGTTATATCGAAGGACTTGAACCATTAATCGACCCTTGTGTTTTTGTCGATGACGACGGTCAACCCTATATTTATCATGGAGGAGCCGGTCGTTACATGGCTGGAAAATTAGACAAAAATGATTGGACTAAATTAGACGGCACAACGCAGGTAATGAAAGGATTAGTTGATTTCCACGAAGCTACTTGGGTACATAAATACAATGGCAAATATTATCTTTCTCATTCCGATGGGCATGGAGATGATGGAAATCAGATGCGATATGCTATTAGTGATAATCCGTTCGGACCTTGGCAAGATATGGGTGTTTATATGTATGGAACAGGAACTGAAACAAATCATGGTTCCATCGTTGAGTACAAAGGAAAATGGTATTCTTTCTACCATACCAGCAATTATTCGGGAAATGGGGCTTTGCGTTCGGTATGTGTGGATGAATTGGAATATAACGAGGATGGAACAATCAAAGTTGTTCAAAATTACGGAACTCCATTCAAAGGAGAAATCCGCACAGTAATCGCAACCGAAGACCTTTCGGAAGTCGCATTAACATTAGAAGCGGAAGATTTCAACGAAGGAGGAGAACATTATGCTTATCATGAAAAAGATGCTGAAAATTTGGGCAATAATAAGACTTATCGTCCGGGAGAAGGAGTTGATCTTTACACTCAAGGAAGCGTTACTTATGTTGGAAATATCATCAAAGGCGAATGGATTCGATATACGATAACTGTAGAAAAAACCGGATTATACGATATTGATTGTATTCTTTCGTCCAATCAAGGAGGAAGCCGCTTTCATTTAAGCATCAACGGAGCAGATCTTTCCGGCGACTTAACACCTGCAGGCACGACATCCAATTGGAGGACCGTTACCGGGAAAAATATTCTGTTGAAAGCAGGAGAGCAATACTTGGATCTTCGAGCTGAAGAAGGAAATTTCAACGTGGACAAATTTGTATTCAGAAAAGCACAACCTTATCAAGGAACAGTTTATACAAAAGGGAATCACAATGTCCCCGGCACAATTGAAGCAGAAGATTACGACATAGGAGGGGAAGGCATTGCATATCATGAAGTTCCTTGGGGAAATGATAGTGCCGAAAAAAATTCCGGTGGTCATTATCGAACCGGAGCAAATGAGGGAGTGGATATTGAATATAACAGTTCCAAGAGAAGATACAATATTAGTCATACGAATGGCGGCGAATGGATTAAATACACACTCCATGTGGAACAAACAGGAATTTATGATGTAACTACAGTCGTAGTTGGAAATGCTTCATATTCGCTTACATTTGATGACATAGATGAACATCCGACAGTGAGCGTCAACACCGGTTCCGGTTGGGAAGATTATCAAAATATGGTCACAAGTGATGTCTATTTAACAGCAGGAACTCATGTTATGCGATTCTCTTTGATGGGCGGTGGCATCAATATCGACAAATTTATTTTCGAATTGAAAACGCCTATCATGTCTGTTGAAAAATTAGGAGATTCAAAAAGTTCCATCTATCCCAATCCCAATAATGGAGTATTTTATCTTGACCTTCCTGAAAGTGGGAAAGTAACAATCGCGGATATTAATGGGAAAATAGTGTATCAAGAAACACTACAAGGTTCTGCAGCTAAAATTGACATTTCCAATTGTGTTGCAGGAATATATATCGCAACAATTCAAACCGGAGAAAATACTCAGACGATTAAATTAATTAAACAATAAAAGTAAAATGCTTTCATAAGAAATCCCGGCTGGCATTAATTGTCTGCCGGGATTTTTTATTTTTAAAAATCTACAGATTTTAGGAAAATTCAGCAAACTGCAACGGAATTGAAAATCAATATCTTAGCATGAGCTATAAAAATATGGAGTTGTCAGTAAAAGGAAGGACTTCAATATGAATATCCCAAATTAGCAATATCACTGAAAACAGTTTCAATACAGTAAGAGCAGCTTATTTTTTTGTTATTGACAATTTATTTTCACTAACAATTTCAAGCGGCAAGCCCATCACCGTTCCGGAGAAAGATTGTGTAATTTCTGAATTTAAAATTACGCCTGTTGCCAAATCAACCGTCATTGTGCCCGCTTGACTCCCATTTACGTCCATTGGCATTGATTCGTTTTCAGATTGCATTTTCAAATCCGCAGAAACATCAAGGTAAGCATTCTTCTCATCTGTTGACTTCAAAGTATAAGTAATATCTCCTCTTATTTCCGTTACCATAACGGGAATTGACATTGATATTTTCCAACTTTCGCCAACATTTACCGGCTTATCCGGATATATTTTCCATAATTGCTCAAAGCTCTTTTTCTGCGCTTCTTCTCCATATTGTTCTTTGAATGCTGCAACCATTGCCGCAGACGCAGGACTTGTTCCGCCTGCATTTGCAAGAGCTTCAACAAGACGTTCAGTCCCATTTATCGCTTTGATTTCGCCATTGGATGCAAAGACTACATTGAAAGGCACATCAATCATTGCATCAAATATATTTGCAACAACTAACTCTGTTTCGTCCGGATTTTCTTTGCGTATTTTAGAATTATAATCTATGTGCATCATCGGATTTTTCGACTCAAAAGTGATTTCTTTATGCACAAAAGAGACATTTATCTCTTCTGAAGTTTTTCCTTCAATAGCCATATCATATACAATACCCATGTCTTGAATAATATCTATATTTTGACCCATAATATGTTTTATGTCCTGTTTGAAAATGGTCTGATAGCTATACTTACTTCCTTGCTCAGGATTGAATTTCAACGTTATTTGTGCGGCTCCGAATTGTGCAATTACAATAAAACAGAATATTAAAAGGGTTCTCATAAGTGTTAATTTTAAATGTTCAGCAAATATACATGGTAATTTCGGAATTTCACAGAATAAACTCATTAAAATATTTTACGACACCTCGCTGGTGCGGGATTTGCAATTACGAGTGTTCGGAATATTTATATGTTTCTGTCATTCTGATTTAATCAATCAATCAAATTTTCATAATCCTTTTTTAGGAAGCTTTTATCGAAACACTAAAGCCGGATTTCCTCCGCAAAAACGAACAATCATTGCAATAATCAACTCGTCCAATTCTATTGCAAAACGACGTTTTGCAGTCTTGTAACCCCAATTATTCAATCTCTTATATATCAAGAGAAGCATCGATAAAATTAAAGTCATATACAGAATAATCTTTATTCCATTTTGATTGGTGGACATAAAGTGGCTGAAATTCAATTCTTGTTTAACAAACCTAAAAAACACTTCTATATCCCATCGACTGCGATAGAACTCGGTAATTACTTCTGCATCTAAATCCATAATATTGGTCAAAAAAAGTAACCTTTCTCCCTTTGTATTTTCGGTGGTTATCAAGCGGAAGATTTCTTCTGTTGCTTTCTTTGCCTTACCCTTTGTATGAATGTACAAGCGGACAGTTTCATCTTTCAGCAGCAAAAGATTTCCCAATGTCCGACCAACTCCCTCTTTGACTTCTATACTTTGATAAGAAGCTGATTCTTTAAGACGGGTAACAAATTCAATTCCTCTTTTTTCTAATTCATCAAAAGTGCTGCGTTTGCTTACACCTCTATCAAAAACATAAATATTATGCTTTGTTTTTCGTGCATGAGTTAAAACAACTTGGGGAATAGTCAAATCTTCACTTAAACACGATTTATCATCAAAGACTTCTACAGCACAAGGAAACTGACCATCAAACCCAATGGTGTACTTTATTTGCTTTTTACCATCTTTCTTCTGACCTACACACATCCCGGATGATAATTTTGCGGACGTTTCTGCAACCATTGTTGAATCAACTCGAACAATATTATGTTTAAGAAGTTCTTCCTGTGGATACAAATGGCTTAACTGATTATAAAAATGTTCAAAAAGCTGTTCAAAGAAAACGACATCCATTACAGAGAGACGATCGGAGATGGAGCTGTGGCGAACACTCTTGTGCTGATCTAAATTAAATAGAAACTTGAATTTTACGCTGTTAAAAATATCCTCCATTGTCCGTAGACTTGCCCTCTCTGTTTCCAATAAACCATAAAGAAGCATATAAAAAACAGAGCGACCATATAAAACTTTAGTACAGTAATCCACCTGGGTGCTTGCTGCCAATGAGACTATCTTATCATCGGGGATTACACTCAAAAGTTCTTTTACTCTTATTTGTTGTTGATTTTTCAATTCCTTTTTTTTGCAAAGGAATAGATGAAATTCCAAATATGCAAATTCATACTCGTTTAATTATCAACAATGTAACTGTTTTTTTGTTGATAAGATGCTCTTTTCTGAAAATGCTAATTTACAACCTCGAAAAACATGCTGTAGATGTGTTTTGTAAATACCTTATTTGTTAAAAATCTTCCGAACACTCGTAATTACAAATCCGCGCCAGCGAAGTCTTAGATTTAAATGCGTTTGCCCAACGAGCTAATTTTTCTTAAAGGTGCATTTGTTAAAATTTGCTAATATTGTAACTATTTCTTTACTTTTACGACTAAAGTAGAAAAACGTCCAAAATGAATATAGAAAAAGAGTTTATCGACATTCTGTTAGAACATAAGCAGATTATTTATAAAGTTTGCTTCATGTATGCTAAAGACAAAGATGATATCAATGATTTGTATCAGGAAACGGTGCTTAATTTATGGCATGGATATCCGAATTTCAGAAAAGAAAGTCAAGTTTCCACCTGGATTTATCAAGTGTCTTTAAATACTTGTATTACCGATTTGAGGAAAAAAAAGAACGTGAATTTTGTTCCCTTGCAAATAGAGATGGACATTTATGAAGATTGTGAAAAGAATGAACTTTTACACGAAATGTATCAACTCATTAAGCAACTCAATAAATTGGAGAGAATCTATATTTTGTTGTGGCTGGAAGAAAAAACATACGATGAAATCGCAGAGATTACAGGTGTAAGTAGAAATAATGTAGCAATCCGATTGCATCGCATCAAAGAGAAATTAAAAACATTGTCGAACAAATAAATTTATTATTTTATGGAAATGGAAGAATTGAAAAAAGCTTGGGAAGAGTTGAATAGTCGTGTTACTAAAAATGAGTTGACAAATCAACGAATACTTACGGATATGCTCACACAGAGAAAAGAAAGTGTATATCAATATGTTTCGAAAATGGAAAAGATAGGTCTTATTATCCTCATTTTTGCGTGGACACTTGTTGTGTATTGCTTTTTTGTAAAAACAACGCCAATTATAATGTCAGTTTCTTTTCTTATACTGATTTTGGTAACTACTGTTTTTGGCATTGTAAGTAGAATAAAATGGAGAAAAATAAAAAAATGGAGTGATGTAAATATAGAAGAACAGCTGCAAGCCATATTGGAATATAATACGCTTCGAAACTGGACATATATTGTTGTCTATATTTTGACGATTCCTATCACTATTGCTGTCTGTTATTATTATTACCCTCTTTTGAAAGCATTTCACCCTCTTTGGGGAGTCCTTTATGTGGCTTTTACAATTATTACTGTTGTAATTTGTGTTTGCATGGATTATTTTCTCTATCATTCTTTTTCAAATAAATTAAAAGATTTGTCTAAAACAATACGCGAATTGAATGAATTAAAAAAGGAATTGGAATGAAGACATGAGATAATCTTTTCTTTAGATCAACTCTTCGCTGGCGCGGATTTGTAATCCGTGCCAGCGAAATCTTATATTTAAATGCGAGTTTGCCCCGTAATTCTTAATTTTTAATTCTTGATTCATAATTATTTATTGTATCTTTGTAGTCTATTTAGAGACTTGTGAAAATACAATTAAGGCGAATCATCCCTGTTTTTTTAGCGGCTGTACTTATGTTCTACTATATGAGTATTCTGTCGTTTTCGCATATTCATTATGTAGATGGTGTGATGGTTATTCACTCTCATCCTTTAAACGAGAAAAACCATTCCCACACTCAACAGGAATACATTGCCTTATCTTATCTAAGCACAGCGCAAGTATTAGAAACGGATGATTTTCGGACTGAAATTATATTCAACCGTTTTTTTCTATATGCGATAGATAGATTTTCTCCTTGTCTCTCGTTAAAAGAAATTTCTCTTCAGACTCTTTGTTTACGAGGTCCACCCGCTCTTGTAAGCCTTTTCTTATCATAGAAAAACGTTCAATAAATTTAGTCATTTTCTCGCAATAACATAATCCAAGTAAACTTGGTTTCTGTCTATTGCTTAACGAAAACGTTCAATGAATTTAGTCGTTTTCTCGCAATAACATAATCCAAGTAAACTTGGCTTCTGTCTATTGCTTAACGAAAACGTTCATTTTTAATCATTTTAGCAGTATATATTTATGCTGCTTTCAATCGTCAAATTAAGAGTCAAACACGTGATGAAAAAATATATTTTTATTCTTTCTTTTTTTATATCATTTCAGGCTTTTTCCGTGAATAAATCGGATATTGCGAATATAACAGGAACAATTATTTCTGAAAAAAATGGAAAAGCCATTTCTTATGCTAACGTAAAATTAGTCGGAAAAGGAATTGGTGCCTATTCGAATGATGAAGGTTACTACGAAATAAAAGGTGCAGAAGCCGGAGACTATTTATTGAGAGTAGAAAATTTAGGATATAAACCTCAAGAAATAAAAATTCATATAAATCAAACCGAACCAATTCATATTGATTTCAGTTTGCTTCAAGATGAAATCATGATGGATGAAGTGGTTGTTTCTGCGAATCGCCATGAAGTAAAAAGAACAGATGCCCCAATTGTAGTGAGTATAATGGGCGTAAAATTGTTTGAAACGGTCAACTCAACAGATTTGTCCAAAGCCTTATCCTATCAATCCGGACTTCGTGTAGAAAACAATTGTCAGAATTGCGGCTTTCCTCAAGTGCGAATCAATGGCTTGGAAGGGCCTTATTCGCAAATATTAATTAATAGTCGCCCTGTAATAAGTGCTTTATCCGGAGTTTACGGATTAGAGCAAATGCCGGTTAATATGATTGACCGAGTAGAAGTTGTGAGGGGAGGAGGTTCTGCGTTATTTGGCGCAAATGCCGTTGGAGGAACAATCAATATAATTACAAAAGACCCAATCAAAAATTCATTTCAGATTGCTTCCACTTTATCGAATATGGACAGTCAATCTTGGAGCCAATATTTTGGCGCAAATGCCTCTTTAGTTTCAAAAGATAATGTTTACGGAATCGCAGTTTATCAATCTTACCACAATCGCAACGCTTACGATAGAGATAATGACGGTTTTACCGAAATTGGCAAGCTAGATATGAATAATTTCGGATTTCGGTCTTATTATCGTCCTTCTCAATTGAGTCGTTTGAATTTGGAATATCATACAACCAGCGAGTTTAGGCGAGGAGGAAATAAATTGAGTTTGCAACCTCATGAAACCGATATTACAGAGCAAACAAAACATTTAATTAATAGCGGAGGTTTGAGTTATGATTTGTTTTTGAACGAATATCAACATAAAATTTCGGTTTTTACATCGGCGCAACATGTTGATAGAAACAGCTATTATGGTGCTTTGGAAGATTTGAACGCGTATGGAAAAACCGATAATTTGACTTGGGTTGTTGGTTCTACATACATAGGAAATTTTGATAAATTTCTTTTTGCTCCTGCTGTTTTTACAGCCGGAATAGAATATCAAGATGATTCAATGCACGATATTTCTTTGGGATATAATCGAGATATGACCCAAGACATTCGCATTGCCGGAACTTTTGCTCAAACAGAATGGAAAGTGAGTGATTTTACTTTTTTGGCAGGTGCGCGTTTGGACAAACACAATTTAATTGAAGACCCAATTTTCAGTCCGCGTTTGAATGTCATGTATAAACCTTCTGAGAATATTCAATCTCGGCTTACTTATTCCACCGGATTTCGGGCGCCTCAGGCGTATGATGAAGATTTACATATTACCGCTGTCGGAGGGGAAGGAATGGTTATTAGTTTAGCACCGGAATTAAAGCCGGAGCGTTCCAATAGTTTTAGTGGCTCAATTGATTTGACGGGTAATTTGGGTCATTTTCAATTAAATCTACTAATGGAAGGGTTTTACACAGAATTGAATAATGTTTTTGTCTTGGAAGTAATTGGTCACGAAAATGGAATGACTCTTCAAGAGAGACGAAACGGAAGTGGAGCAAAAGTCTACGGAATTAATTTGGACGGAAAAATTGCTCATGGACAAGATGCGCAATTACAAGCTGGATTTACCATTCAAAAAAGCCGATATAATGAAGAGGAAGCTTGGAGCGAAGACCCGGATGTTGCTCCGACCAAACGAATGATTCGCACCCCGGATTATTATGGTTATTTTACATTTACTTCGGCTTTAAGCAAACGATTTGATTTCTCACTTTCAGGGATTTACACGGGAAAAATGATTGTTCCGCATTTCGCGCCGCCCGAAGATATTCCCAATGAATATAAAGCCAAATATATTTCTGTTGACAAAATGGAGAATACACCGGATTTCTTTGATTTAAACTTGAAATTAAATTACACTTTTGATTTGAAGGAAAATCTAAAGTTACAATTGAATGGCGGAGTGCAGAATATATTCAATAGTTTTCAAAAAGATTTGGATAAAGGAAAATATAGAGATTCCGGTTATTTTTATGGACCAACACAACCTCGCACTTTCTTTTTGGGGATAAAAATTATGGGATAGTTTTAGCTATTCTTTTATTAGGTTATATCGAATTTTTATTACGAACATTTGCAATCGGTAACAGCGAGAGTTTCCTAACGGAAATACTCGCTTCTACTTCTTGTCTATTTACTGATAACCCTTTTGCAAAGTTAATTGTGTTTTTTTGAATATTATTTATATCTTTGCCAGAAATTAGTCATTTGACTAAAATAAAATGAAACAGGACGTAGAAAAGAAAATTATAGATGCCGCTCGTGAACTTTTTTATGAAAAAGGGTTTACAGGAGTTACAGTGCGTGATATTGCCAATAAAGCAGAAGTTAATTTAGCTTTATTGCATTATTATTTCAGGACAAAGGACAAAATATTTGAAATTGTATTCAAAGAAGCATTTGCATTACTTTTTAAGAAATTAAACAAAGCGCTTTCCTCTGATGTAAATCTCTTAGAGAAGATAAAGCTAATAGTTGAAAGCTATATTACTGCTGCAACAAAATATCCCCAACTTGCTTCATTTATTATGCATGAAATGTCAGTTAATAAAGATGTTGTATGGCAAATTATCTATTCGCAAGAAGGCAAGAAAGATGTAAATGATAATTATAACAGATTTTTTCAAGAGATAGTAGATGCCGGACAAAATGGAATAATCAAAAATATTGACCCAAAAATACTGTTTATAGACATTATGTCGTTATCTCTGTTTCCCTTTATGGCTAATGCCTTTTTAACCGGATTTCTCTATTCTGAAAAAAAAGCAGAATATAATGAAATGATTAAGAATAGAATAAATCGCACTTGCGATTTAATAATCAACGATTTAAAAGTGTAAAATTTTTTATCATAAATTTAGTCAAATGACTAAATTTTTAAAATTAAAATATATGAAAATTGTAATCATCAATGGTAGTCCGAGAAGAAATGGAACAACCGCAAAAGTATTGAAAAAGCTCAAAAACAGCTTAGAAGAAAAAAATGACGTAACGGTCTTTTATGTCAATTTAGCCGACCGTTCTATAAGCAGTTGTATTGGTTGTGTAAATTGCTATACAAAAGGAGAGTGTCCAATTAAAGATGATATGAAAGAGATAAATGAAAATGTCGCAAACTCAGATTGTCTTATCATAGGTTCTCCTGTTTACGTGAGTAATGTGCCCGGAATATTGAAAACATATATCGATAGAGGGCATTTTGTATTAGAGCAATCGCTCATAGGAAAATATACTTATAGCGTATGTACTTATGAGATTGCAGGCGCAGATAGTGTTATCCGCATCTTAAATAACCTCTTTCGTATTTCAGGAGGTGTACTATTAGGAAGTTATAAATTGAAACTTCTTTCAACATCCAATCCATTAGAAAATCCGTCAGTGAATATTGAGCTAAATAGGATTTCCGACAAACTGTATAAAAACATAAGCAAAAATAAAAAGCGGAGAGCATTGTTTGACAAACTCTATAATTATATAGCCTTGCACCTTGTCATAAAGCGTCACGTTCTTAAACATCGTGAAAAATATGGTTGCATTATACAAAGGTGGAAGAGCATCAAAGTTATTTCTTCAAGCTAACAAACAAAATAAGAATAAAAGTGAAAAACAAATCAACAACAATGATTTTAATAGGAGTGTTTATTGCTATTGCAATATATATTGCTCTTTGCTCTTGTTCTACAACAAAAGTAGTTGAGTATAGTAAGAATCTAAATCTATCTTTGACAAATAAGGATTGGAAAGGCAATGTAGTTATTGACAAAAAATACCAAAACGATGAAACTAAAGCATCTGCTCCATTTTTGGATGTGGTAAAATGGAAATTAAGCAGCAACCCTCAGAAGGAAGAAAAAAAGTCAGAAAACTATTCTTTATCTGTAGAATATATCTATGATTTTTCCGACAACCGAGATAAAATTGTTTGGTTGGGACATGCAACATTTTTAATTCAGCTCGGTGGAATTCGGATTATCACAGACCCTGTATTTGGTAATATCCCTTCTGCCAAAAGAAAAGCACCTTTCCCCTGCAATACAGACTCATTAAGAAATATTGATTATCTTCTTATATCACATGACCATCGTGACCATTTTGACAAGAAATCAATAGAACTATTATCGCAAAACAATCCAGACATACAAGCATTAACTCCTTTGGGTTCTGCACGACTATTCAAATCCAAACGACTAAAAAACATTCCTTTGCAACAAGCAGGGTGGTATCAAGAGTACATTATTGAGAATGATATTCGCATTATATTTCTTCCAGCAAAGCATTGGGGACGAAGGTCTTTGAACGATTTCAATAAAACTTTATGGGGTAGTTTCTTAATTATTAAGGGAAACACAAAAGTGTTTTTCGCTGGAGATAGCGCGTATGACAATATATTCAAAGATATACATAACCTTTTGGGAGATATTGACATCTGTATTTTGCCGATTGGTGCATATTCCCCTGAATTTATAATGGCATCTTCGCATATGAATCCAGAAGAAGCACTGAAAGTATTTAATGATTTAAAAGGAAATATTTTGATACCAATGCATTATGGAACATTTGATTTATCCGACGAACCTTTGGGAGAACCTATAAAAAGGCTAAAAACTGCTATTGAAAGTAGTGGACAGGTTGAAAAACTCGTAGAATTATCCATAGGTGGACAATATTTTATCGAAAAAAGTGAGAATGAAACAGAATAAAACCGTGCTTTTTCTTACACGAAGATATTCAATTATTTTACTTTAACATTGAGTGTTTCCGTTAGGAAACTTCGTTTAGTAACCGGCGAGTTCACTCACAGCTTACTAAACGAAATTTCCTAACAGAAACAAAATTATCCCCAAAATTATAGTTTTTCAATATTAATCCGAATTCCAAGATAGAATTTCCGTCCCATAGTAGGTCCCCAAACCATTGTTGCATCGAAGTTATTGCCATATAGATTATCGTATGAAACAATCGGATTCTTTTGCGTAAAATCGGTAATATTCTCAACACCTCCATAAATATTCCATTCTCTGAAATTTTTAGTAATTTGGGCATTCATGATAGTATAAGAGTCAAACCGATTGTTCCAAAGAGGATTGTTTGCATCTGGCGTAGGCATCCGTCCGCCACCGTTGAATTGTGTTGTAAAATCGAATACCCATTTTCGCAATCGAGTTTCATAACTTGCCGTTACCATAGCTTTATAATCGCTGGTTAAAGGCGTTTTCATACGTTTTCCGCCATATTCCGCTTGAGCATTTATCCAACGATATGCCGCCAAAATATTGAATCGATTGAATGCAGGGTAAGATGCTTCTACTTGCACGCTATTGGCATACGATTTATCACTGTTGTAGAATTTAACCGCATGCGTGTCCGAATCGACATCGGT
>JGI996J12353_1000086_pt1 | contig 28905 bp, 24 predicted proteins | sample IntmicLarv5ML5BL_FD_12353 | JGI IMG/M metagenome (IMG submission 12353) | reverse complement strand
ATACTATGAAACTTTCATCCTAATACAATGGGACGGTTGTCCCAACACTATGGGACAAACACTATCACTATTTCAAAATAGTGAAACGAAACTCCATCTTTACCGATGTTGTTTTATAAGGGCAGTCTCTTATTTGTACAATAATTGGCTGATAATAATCCTGCAAAGGAAATCTCCTCCGAAAAGCACTATGAAATAAACTATCCACAAAGCCTTTCCTTTAAGATTGCATGATACCTCAAAGGCTTTAAAGAGCCAGTAACACATCCACACCACAAAGGCTGTTATTACTAAGGAGAACCAAACACCTATCCAGAAACCCGGCTGCAACATCAAGTCCGTCACTTGGGCAACCTGCTCTTCTATAGATGCAGCAGAACCCATCTCTGTCATTTTCTTGTAAAAGGAAGAAAAGACAATGACGTTTGTGAAAAGCAATGGTATCTGTGCGAAAAGAGTAGTACCAAAAATATCAATAGCACGAATGCGAGAGCGTGAGAAGGCAAGTCCCCCGAGCCAAAACAGCGAAGCAGGTATTAGCCAGACAACAAGATGCTCCGCAACAAAACACCACCAAGCAGGGTTTGGCGCAACGCCATAATGTAATAGTCCGTGATAATGATAGCCTGTAAAATATCCCAATGCGACACTTAATACAAATCCTAAAAAGCCCCACGCTAAGGCTTGCAGTCCTGCAATCCGTTCAAACGGATTTAACATGAAATTAATCCAACGTTTATTCATCGCTTATTCTCCTTTCTCCATTTTTTTCAATTTCTCAATCAGGTCGTCTAACAAATTACGCACTGTAGGGTAACTAATTCCCATATCGCGCGCTACATCCTTCAAACTGCCACTCGACTTAACAAAATCTATAATGAAAATTTGTTCTTTCTCCGTAAGCCGTGTAAACAAAGGCAAGTCAAATGAACCTGAGACTTCAGTATCACAGGACTCACAATACAATCGTCCAACCTTTAGAGATAAATCACAGGAAGGACAACTAAGCGGTAATTTTTTCCTTTTTTCTTCCATAGCAACAATATTAATACAACAAAGATAATATTTATATCAATAATATTAATGTTTAAATAAATAATATTCAATATTTATTCAACTTTACAAACGTAATATCCAAAACAATACGTTGTATCTCCTTTTATCGGCATTAATCGTTTATCTTTGCAGATGATGAATAAGAAACAGTTTTCTTTCAAGGACAGAATTAGAAGTTTTCGGTATGCTTTTCAAGGCATACGAACACTGATTGCAGGAGAGCACAATGCTTGGATACACTGTTTTGCGGCTTTATGTGTGATTGTTTGCGGATTCTGGTTCGAAATTTCTACTACTGAATGGATTGCTGTTGTTATCGCAATAGGAATGGTACTATCTGCCGAGGCTTTTAATTCAGCAATCGAGTCACTTGCTGACCATGTCGACTCGGAATATAGCGAGGCGATTAAACGTACAAAAGACTTAGCTGCCGGAGGAGTATTACTTGTCGCTATTGTAGCGGCAATTATTGGTGGCATTATCTTCTTTCCTAAAATATACGCGTTACTATCAGGTTTATAGAATATAAAAATATTATGCCACTACTAACAGAGTTTAATCTTAACATAGAACAGGCACGCGAACGTATTCGTGATGCCGTTAAAAACACTCCTCTACAATTTAATAAACGTATTTCCGAACACTATGAAGCGAATGTCTATCTGAAAAGAGAAGATCTTCAAATAGTACGTTCCTACAAACTTCGCGGAGCGTACAATATGCTTCACAGTATCGAGGCGGGCGTTTTAGAGAAAGGCGTTGTTTGCGCAAGTGCCGGCAATCATGCACAGGGCTTCGCATTTAGTTGTAGTAAGCTAAAGATAAAAGGCATAATATTTATGCCTAAAACAACCCCTAAGCAGAAAATCAGACAAACAAAAATGTTTGGTAATGAGTTTGTCGAGATAATATTAGAAGGCGACACTTTTGATGACTGTGCCAATGTTGCAAAGAAATATACTGCGGAGCATGACATGACATTCATTCCTCCATTCGACCATCCTCGTATTATCGAAGGGCAAGGCACTATTGCAATGGAGATACTTGAGGAGTTAAAAGATATTGACTACATATTCGTTCCGATAGGCGGTGGCGGATTATGCTCCGGCATTGGAGCATACATTAAAACATACTCGCCAAACACTAAGATTATCGGGGTAGAGCCAAAACACGCAGCATGTATGAAAGCAGCCTTCGAGGCAGGAGCTCCGACAACATTAAAGACAATAGATAAGTTCGTCGATGGAGCAGCCGTACAACGCGCAGGAGACGTGACTTATTCTATTTGCAAAGAGGTCGTCGATGACATCTGCCTGATTCCCGAAGGCGAGATTTGTTCCGCAATCCTTCGTATATACAACGAAGACGCAATCGTAATCGAACCTGCCGGAGCACTGGCTCCTGCTGCAATAAAACATTACAAGGAAGAGATAAAGGGAAAGAACGTAGTCTGCATCATAAGCGGAAGCAATAACGATATCGACCGTATGCAGGAGATAAAAGAACGCTCTCTACAGTTTGAAGGACTAAAGCATTACTTTATCATTCGCTTCACTCAACGCCCAAGTGCATTGAAGGACTTTGTCAATAAAGTATTAGGACCGCATGATGACATCGTACGCTTCGAGTACATGAAGAAGAACGAGAAGGAGAACGGTCCTGCGTTAGTAGGTATCGAACTAAACAGCAAGGAGGATTACGACTCTCTGATATCCCGTATGCACGAATACGACTACGACTTCACACTACTAAACAAGGACAGCGATTTGTTTAGATATTTGGTATAAAGAATATCACACAAACACATACAAAAAAACCGACTTCTTCAGGAAGCCGGTTTTTTATTCTCTGATAAGCTCTTATTTACTTACCGTATAATTCTTTCAATTTGTCATGCAATGCCTCTCCACGAAGATTCTTTGCAATGATTGTTCCTTCCGAGTCTAACAATAGGCTGGCTGGGATTGCACGAACACCATACAATGCTGCGGCACTATTATCCCAATATTTAAGGTCAGATACATGAGGCCATGTAAGTTCGTCCTTCTCGATTGCTGCCAACCATGCTTCTTTAGTATGATCCAATGAAACGCCGAAGACATTAAAGCCTTCGCCTTTATATTTTTGGTATGCTGCTACAATGTTAGGATTCTCTTGACGACAAGGAGGACACCATGCTGCCCAGAAGTCAAGCAGGATATAACTCTTACCATAAAGCTGAGACAGACTCACATCATTTCCGTCAACATCAGCCATTGTGAAATCAGGAGCTGTCTTGCCAATAGCAACAGACTCAAGAGTCTTAACCAATTCATTAAGAACTTTCACATAAGGAGTATTGTGCAGTGATGGATCAAGTGCCTGAACATTTGCAGTAATTTCCTCCGGCGACAAGCGATAAGAGAAATTACGATACAAAACGTAAGCAGCAACCAACGACTTTGGATTCTCATTTATATATTCATCAATCTTCACATCTCTCAATCCTTGATAAGCAACAAAAGCTTCATGAAGAGCCGAACCTGTTACGACAGTATTTCTATAACCTGATTCCGAATTCAATTCCACTGTCACAGGACTTCCATCCAAGAACAACATAAAAGAAGATCTTGAAGGATCAAATGTCAGACCATAGATTTCAGGTATCTCAACATTACCAACAAAACTAAATTTGCCATCAACAATATCTACAGAGTCAATAACATCATACATCTTGTTATTAAACTTCTGCAAATAGACCTTACCCTCTGTTACATTTACTGCTGTACCTTCAATCGACAAATTGTGTTTCTCTGCACAAGACGCTAACAAGAATGTCGCGATGAATAACGTAATTACACTTTTGATTTTCATATCTGTTATTTTTGTTTATATCATTTATTCTCAACTACACAAAGATAGCTTTTATTTCATTTCCAGAGAAATACCATCTTCGTGGTATTATGTATAGATCATCTTCTTTGTCATTCCACCATCTATCATGATGTTCTGTCCAGTAATAAATCCTGCCTTTTCGCTTAGAAGATGCGCTACTGTTTCGGCAACGTCGTCCGGATATCCTACACGCCCTGCCGGATGCTGAGTATGGTCGGCTTCGGATAAGTTCTCATAGTCCTTTACCTCTATCCAACCGGGACTTACACAGTTGACGCGAGTTTTAGGAGAAAGGCTTACTGCCAGCGCATGAGTGAGTGCCACTATCCCACCCTTTGATGCTCCATATACTTCTCCGTCAGGCTCAGACATAACTGCTCTTGTGGAAGCAATATTCACAATCGCCGATGCAGTCGACAGGAATGGCTTAACAAATTTAACGCAGTAGAACATTCCGCTGAGGTTTGTAGAGATAATATCATTCCACTCACCAACCGACAATTCATCAATTGGTTTGAAAATACTTACTCCGGCATTATTTACAAGGTAATCCACTTCACCATACAAGGATTTTATCTCCTTCATCACAGCCTCAACCTCCGCCGGATTGCCTACATCGCAAAGCATCGCAACAACGTTGAAGCCAACCGCTTCAGCATCTTGTTCGAGTTTGTCGAGGCTTTTCCTGCATGAGTCCAGAACTATAACGAGACAATCATCGCTCAATAGCTTGAACGCTATTGCCCGACCGATTCCGTTTGCTCCTCCTGTTACGATGGCGACCTTCATTCCTTATATATTAATTATGTACAAGCGTTCCAATATCTTCACCACTCATAACCTTCTTCAGGTTACCATTAGTGTCCATATCAAAAACGATAATAGGAAGATTATTTTCCTTGCACATCGTTGTCGCTGTCAAGTCCATCACCTTCAATCCACGAGTATATATTTCATCATAAGTGATTTCCTTAAACTTAGTTGCGGTAGGGTCTTTTTCTGGGTCAGCTGTATAAATACCATCAACACGTGTACCTTTCAGCATAACATCCGCCTCAATCTCTATTCCACGAAGCGACGAACCAGTATCAGTTGTAAAGAAAGGATTACCCGTTCCGGCAGACAGAATCACGACATTGCCCTCTTCAAGCAATTCAATCGCACGCCATTTATTATAATATTCGCCAATCGGCTCCATTCGTATAGCAGTTAAAACCTTCGCCTTCACCCCTTGTGCGGTGAGAGCCGAACTAAGCGCAAGACTATTTATAACAGTAGCAAGCATCCCCATTTGGTCGCCCTTTACACGGTCGAAACCCTTAGACGTTCCGCTAAGTCCACGGAAAATATTACCACCACCGATCACGATACCAATCTGCACACCCATATCAGCAATCTCCTTAATCTGTGTAGCATACTCTTCAAGTCTCACTTCGTCAATACCATATTGTTTGCCACCCATCAGCGACTCGCCACTCAGTTTAAGTAAAATTCGTTTGTATTTAGCCATTATCGCACAATTATTTAGTTCAGTCACAAAGTTAAAAGAGTTTTTATAAAAAACGAAACACCCCTCCTAAAAGCCAAGAGAATGGATGGCGGATAAAGCATCAGCACACAGGACAGCAGAAGCGCACTGGTAGCATTTTTGACTAAAAATATACATTTTTTAGTCAAAACACCCCTACTTGAGGCACATTAGTTTCAAAATAGACCAATTTTGAAACAGAACAAACCATTTCGGTTTACTTTATTTACATCATCTTTGTATTGTCATTAATCATAAAAAGAAACACGTGACTAAATCGGAACTCTCAAGAACAGCATTAGACCTTTTTTCCCGCTATGGTATCAAAAGTATAAGTATGGAGTATATCGCTAACGAGGCGAATATATCCAAACGTACTCTTTATGAACTTTTCGCTGACAAGGAGTCGCTGCTGATAGAGGGATTGAATCAGGACTTTGACGAGTTTTCTTCTCTTGTAAAAAAGGTAGAGAAGGATTCGATGTCGATATCTGAGGTTATAATCTTTTTCTATAACGAGATGTTTATGAAGTCCAGGTCTTATACGAATAAGTTCTTCGACGACTTAAAGAAGTTTCCTAACGCTATCGAACAAAAGAACGAACACAGGAAGTTTTTCAGAGAAAGACTTACTATATGGTTGAAACGAGGTATAAAAGAAGGAGTCTTTAGGGATGATATAGATTATAACCTGTTAGTGTCATTGACAAAAGGTTTTATGGAAAAGAGAATACCCTCCGACCATATTGCTCAATATTCGTATCACGATCTTTACTCTACAGTCTTTTCCATTTTTATAAGAGGTATTTGTACAGCAAAAGGTGTGGAGATTTTCGACACTTATGCCAGAAAGAAAAAGGCGGGAGAGATATTCCAACTTTAAGGTAGTTTAGAAAAAGAAAAAATTATACAAAAAGAAAAATGTTAGTATTAATAAACTTACGAACTAGATGAAACAAGCGTTAACAAGTAAAAAGATGATGTTGGCAGTTGCATTATGCTTCTCTTCCGTTGTTTGGACTTCGGCTCAGACGGAACAGACGGATGTGCTACAATTAGGTCTGGACGATGCGATTGCAATCGCATTGAGCGAAAGCCCGACAGTAAAGGTTGCCAACAAAGAGATCGAGAAAAAGAAATATGCGCATAAAGGTGCGTATGCTGCATTATTCCCGCAGATTAACTTTGGTGCTGATTATACAAGAACGCTTAAAAAGCAAGTGATGTATATGGATGGAGCGTTTGATATGGGGGCAATGCTATCTCCTATCATGGACCCTATCGTAAAAGGTACTGAACAGACATTCGCAAATAGTGTGGCTGGTTATAATCCTGGTGATTTGTCGCAAAGCATCATGCAGAACACTCCTCCTCCGGTGGAGTCGTCGGGCAGTGAAGGTATCTCTGTTGGTCGTGACAACAACTGGGGCTTTGGCTTCTCTGCAGGAATGCCTTTGATTAATCCTGTATTGTGGAAAAGTTTGGATATATCGGCTTTGGATGTCGAGTTGGCTGTCGAGCAGGCTCGTTCGTCGAAGATTGATTTGTTGAATCAGGTGCGCAAGAGTTACTATGCAGTTCTTCTTGCTAATGATTCTTACACAGTATTCAGAGATAGTTACAACAATGCGCTGAAGAACTACAATGATGTGAAGACTAAGTTCGATCAGGGATTGGTTGCCGAATATGATTTGATACGTACAAACGTGGCGGTGAAAAATGTCGAGCCGAATATGTTGCAAGCAGCAAATGCTTTAGTTCTTGCTCAATGGCAGCTGAAAGCTGTTTTAGGTTTGGATTTGGAACAAGAGATTGAGTGCTCAGGTTCTCTTAATGATTTCTCTGATGAATTATTCGCTGATTTCTTATCTACAGATGCTGCGGTATTAGACAATAATACTACGTTGAAACAATTTTCTATACAGGAGAAGCAGTTGAAGGAGTCGTTAGTATTGCAAAAGTATGAGTACTTGCCAACGCTTTCTTTGTCGGGAGCATATCAATGGACGGCAATGAACAACGACTTTAGATTCAAAGATTATATGTGGAACCCATACTCAATGGTTGGCTTGTCGCTTTCTGTTCCTATCTTCTCAGGTGGAAGTAAGGTGAATAAGATTAAACAAACTCAGACTACTATTGCCCAATTATATCTTCAGAAAGATGATCTGGAAAGAAACCTGCGTTTGGCTATAAAACAGTCGATGGATAATATGTCAACTTGCGTAAAGCGTTTTGATGCTTCACAAAAAGGTATCGAGCAGGCAGAACGCGGTTATGCTATCGCACAAAAGAGATATGAAACAGGCGCAGGGACTTTGCTGGAACTAAATGACGCTGAGTTGGCATTGACTCAATCAAGACTAAACTTAAACCAATCGATTTACGAATACGTAGTTTCTAAAGCCGAACTGGATAGAATCTTAGGAACAATCAATTATTGAGAACATATATAGAAAAATAAAACAAAAACAAGATATGAAAGCAAAACAAGCATTAAGACTTATACCTGCAATAGCATTGGTTCTATTAGCGTCCTGCACCTCGAAACCAAAAGAAGAGACTTCTGAACAGGCGAAGGCATTAGTGAGACTTGAAACCGTACACCTTCAGGATGTAGGCCAGACACAGGAGTTTACTGCAACGGTACAGGCTAATATTAAAAACAGAATATCCCCACAAGCTCCTAACCGTATAGCAAGGCTGATGGTTGAGGTTGGCGACAAAGTAAGAGCAGGTCAGCTATTAGCAACAATGGACGACACAAGCCTTAAACAAGCTAAAATTCAGTTGGCAAATCAGGAACTTGAATTCAATCGTATTGACGAATTATATAAAGTAGGCGGTGTATCCAAATCAAATTGGGATGCAATGAGGGCTGCATTAGACGTAAGTATCGCAACGTGCAAAAATCTTGAAGAGAACAGCAGATTGGTTAGCCCGATCAATGGTGTTATCACAGAGAGAAGCTTCGACAATGGAGATATGGCATCAGGTGCTATCTATGTCGTTGAGCAAATCACTCCTGTAAAATTATTGGTTCACGTATCTGAAACTTATTTCACACGTGTAAAGAAAGGTATGGAAGTAGATATCACATTAGAAGTATATCCGACTGAAGTGTTCAAAGGCAAGGTTAATCTTGTATATCCTACAGTCGATGCTTCAAGTCGTACGTTTGCCGTAGAGATTCAATTAGCAAACAGTGATGAGAAGGTGCGTCCGGGTATGTTCTCTCGTGTAGTTATCAATTTCGGAACAGAAGAGCATGTTGTAGTTCCCGACTTGGCGATCGTTAAACAAGCAGGCTCAGGAGACAGATATGTATATGTGTACAATAGCAATACCGGAAAAGTTTCTTATGAGAAAGTTGAGTTAGGACGTCGTATGGACGATCGTTACGAAATTATATCAGGACTGAAGGATGGCGATCAGGTAGTAATAGCCGGTCAAAGTCGCTTGTCGAATGGCGCATCAGTTGAAATTGAAAAATAAGAAGATAATAAAATGAGTATATATTCAACCGCCGTAAAAAAGCCGATATCCACGGCTTTAATATTCGTTGCCATTGTAGTATTCGGTTTATTTTCGTTGAGCAGGTTATCAGTTGACTTGTATCCGAAGATCGAGACTAATATGATCATGGTAATGACTGCTTATCCGGGCGCAAGTGCTTCGGATATTGAAACCAACGTATCCAGAACAATGGAGAATGCGTTGAACTCTGTTAGTAATCTGAAGAACATCAGGTCTCAGTCCAGAGAAAACATCTCTGTCGTTACAATGGAGTTTGAATATGGAACAGATATTGACGTAGCAACAAATGATATACGTGATAAGCTGGATGTTGCAGCAACATCGTTACCTGATAATATTTCTTCTCCGGTAATCTTTAAGTTTGGTACGGAAGACATTCCAATCCTTCTCCTATCGGTTACAGCAAAAGAAAGCACGAATGCGTTATACAAGATATTGGACGACCAAGTTGTGAATCCATTAGCGCGTATCAGCGGTGTGGGCGCGATATCTGTATCAGGAGCCCCTATCCGTGAATTACAGGTTTATTGTGATCCGAATAAGATGGAGGCATATGGTGTTACCATTGCAGGCATATCCAATCTTATTGCAATGGAAAACAGAAACACTCCGGGTGGTAGCTTGGATATTGGCTCTAACGCATATTCATTGCGTGTGCAAGGCGAGTTTACAGATGCAAAGCAGATGTTGGACTTAGTTGTAAGTCATAAAGACGGACAAATAGTATATCTACGTGATGTAGCAACAATACAAGACAGCGTGCAGGAACGTGCACAGGAAGCATTTAATAATGGCGAAAGAGGTGGTATGATTATCATCCAAAAGCAAGCCGGAGCAAACTCTGTGAGTATCGCAAAGGATGTATTAGATAAACTTCCGGAGATACAAGCAGGTCTTCCTTCTGATGTTGAGCTTGGCATAATCATTAATACATCAACGAATATCCTTAACACAATCGACAGTTTGGTTGAAACAATTAGTGTAACCTTTGCTGTCGTTATGCTTGTGGTATTCTTGTTCCTCGGACGTTGGAGAGCTACATTTATCATTATGCTTGCTATCCCAATCTCATTGGTTACAGCATTTATCTATTTGTTGGCTTCCGACAATACATTGAACATTATCTCACTAAGTTCGCTCATCATCGCGATTTCGATGGTTGTGGATGACGCTATTGTGGTACTGGAGAACGTAACAACGCATATCGAGCGGGGTAGTGACCCAAAACAAGCGGCAGTACATGGAACGAGTGAGGTATCTCTTTCTGTTATCGCATCTACGCTGACTATGTTAGCGGTGTTCTTGCCTTTAACAATGGTTACAGGTATGGCAGGCATTCTGTTCCAGCAATTAGGATGGATTGTTTCGATCATTATGATTATCTCAACAATCGTAGGTCTTACACTTACACCGATGTTGTGTTCTAAGTTGTTAAGATTGAACCCTGAGAAAGGTAAACTATACACAATGTTCTTTATCCCTATCGAAAAGGCATTAGACGCTTTAGATCATGGATACTCTAAGTTCCTTGAATGGGCAGTAAGACATAGAGCAATAGTTATTGTTGGTGCTGCTTTAATCTTTATCGGTAGCTTATTACTTACTCCACTTATGAAGACAGAGTTCTTCCCTACTCAGGATAATGCCCGTATAGGTGTGGAGATTGAACTACCAATCGGAACGCGTCAGGATATAACAGGAGAACTTGCCGCAGAGATAGACAGGAGCTTCCGCGAGAAATATCCTGAAATTCGTGTAAGTAACTTCCGTCACGGACAAGCGGATACGGACAATACATTCGCACAAATGAGTGAGAGTGGTACTCACTTGATTTCATTCAACATAAACCTTGTAAGCAAGAACGAACGTACGAAGTCATTGGAAGAGATTTGTGCCGAGATGCGTGAAGACTTAAACAAGTATTCACAAATCAAGGAGTTCCGAGTAATAGCCGGTGGTCAACAAGGTGGTATGGCAGGAGAAAGTGCAGTAGATGTAGAAATATATGGTTATAGCTTCGATACAACCGACAAAGTTGCCGCTGAGATAGCGGAACGAATGAGAAACTACGAAGGTTCTTCACAAGTGAATATCAGTAGAGGTGACTATATACCGGAATATCAGGTTGAGTTCGACCGTGAGAAGTTGGCAATAAACGGCTTGAATATTTCGACGGCATCTGCGTTCCTTCGTAATAGTATAAATGGTAACGTAGCATCTCTTTATCGTGAAGAAGGCGACGAGTATGATATTCGTGTTCGTTATGCTCCTGAGTTCCGTAGATCAGTAGAAAACATTGAGAATATCCTTATCGTAAATGCTATGGGGCAAAGTATACGTTTGCGCGACGTAGGACACGTTGTTGAGCGTATGACTCCTCCGACTATCGAACGTAAGAACAGAGAGCGTATCATAACAGTTAGCGTTGTAGCAGCTCCTGGAGCAGCATTAAGCGATATTGTTGAAGCGACTCGCGCTGAGCTTGCACAAATGGATATACCTTCGGAAATATCATGGCAGTTAGCCGGTACATTCGAAGACCAACAAGAGACGTTTGCCGACTTAGGGTTGTTGTTGATTCTGATTATCATCATTGTATTTATCGTGATGGCATCGCAGTTCGAATCGCTTGTCGATCCTTTTATCATAATGTTCTCTATTCCTTTTGCCTTTACAGGAGTAATCCTTGGATTGGTATTGACAGGCACACCTCTTGGTGTTATGGCATTAGTCGGGGTATTGATGTTGGTAGGTATTGTGGTGAAGAATGGTATTGTGCTTGTGGACTACACGATTCTTTGTCGTGAAAGAGGGCAGAGTATTATCAAATCGGTAGTAACATCAGGAAAGTCTCGTCTAAGACCGGTATTGATGACCACAATCTCGACAGTACTTGGTATGATTCCAATGGCTATCGGACGAGGTGAAGGTGCGGAAATGTGGCACTCATTAGGTATTACTGTAGGTTGGGGACTTGCTGTCTCTACTTTGATTACTTTAATTATCGTACCAACAGTTTACACAGTCTTTGCTGCAAATGGAGTGAAACGCAAACGCAGAAAGCACGCTAAGATGTTGAAGAAAGCAGTTTTGGCTAATAATTAATAACTCAAACACACAAGATATATGAAATCTGTATTTATATCATTCAATCAGGCGTTCTTCGAGAGCATAATGACGATATTGGATAAAAGCAATATCAGAGGATACACTTCTTTTGAGGATGTCAGAGGTAGAGGAAGCAGAACCGGAGTTCCTCATTTCGGAAGCCATGCCTGGCCTACAATGAATGGCGCGATAGTAACAATTATCGAAGAAGAAAAAGTAGATAGTCTGCTCGAAAAATTACAGACATTGGATAAACAAACAGAAGCCTTAGGATTAAGGGCATTCGTTTGGAATATTGAAAAGATGATTTAACATTCAATATCAAATAAAAGCCTGTCACCTGCGTTATTAATGCATGGTGACAGGCTTTTTAATTTCATAATTTTATATAATATAAGCTCTCAATGAAAAGATTCTTACTGATTTCCCTAACAACCATCTTTATAACCCAAATTGCAAACGCACAATTCATATATCAGGACAGAGTAAGAACCTATACTACAGATTCCATACACACAATCCCCAGACAGCCATGGAAAGCCGCCGGAGAGGTGGTCGGTATAAACCTTGGCGTATGGGCGTTCAACCGATACATCGTCGGCGAGGACTTTGCAATGATTAATGGCAGCACTATAAAAGACAATCTCAGCTCGCTCCCGCGTTGGGATACCGATAAATTCGACACAAACCTGCTTGCCCATCCCTATCATGGCTCGTTATATTTCAATGCGGCAAGGAGCAATGGTATGGGTTTCTGGGAATCCATGCCATACACTGTAGGCGGAAGCCTTGTGTGGGAATATTTTATGGAGAATGAGCCTCCATCTCTTAATGACCTCATAGCAACAACATTCGGGGGTGTGGAACTTGGGGAAATTACATTCCGCCTGTCGGATTTGTTTATCGACAATCGAACGACGGGTATCGAACGCATCGGGCGCGAGGTTTTATCAGGGATAATTTCTCCAATAAGGGGTATCAACAGAGTAGTTTCAGGAGAAGCGTGGAAGCAGAGCATGAGTAAGGGGCGTTCTTTCAAGGACGTTCCGGTCAACTTCGTTACGCACGTCGGAGTCCGTGGCTTAGCACAGCAAGAGGATTTGGAGAACAAGTCGGTCGGGATGCATTTCGGCATGAGTATCGAATACGGCGAGCCATACAACGACGATTATTATATGCCGTACGAATGGTTCAGGCTGCACGTCGGTGCAGACTTATTTTCGTCTCAACCATTGGTATCACAGGTAAACGCTATCGGTGCATTATGGGGCAAAACGGTATGGACAGACAGCAAAAACAACAGAACTCTTACCGCAGGCGTTTTCCAACACTTCGATTATTATGATTCCTTTCTCAATATGAAGGACGGAAGTCCGGGTGATGCACCTTATCGCATATCCCAAGCAGCAGCCGTTGGTGGAGGTTTGCTGTACAATAAGAAAACGATGGGTACAGAAGAAGTGGAAGTATTCGCCGAAGGCTACCTCAACGCAATCCTTTTGGGTGCAAGTAGTTCGGATTATTTCAGAATAGACGAACGAGACTACAATATGGGAAGCGGGTATAGCATAAAGGCATTCGCAGGATTAACCTACAAGAAACGTTGGGGATTCACAATGCAAATAGAGAATTATCACATCTTCACTTGGAGAGGATATGATGAAAACATTGATTGGAATATGGTAGATCATGAATCGCTCAACGTACAAGGTGATGAAGGTAATGCCCGTCTGGCTGTGTTCTCGTCAAATCTTTATTATATGCATTCAAAGAACCTTACATTCAACTTATCAAACCGTTCTTTCGCCAGACGTACTCATTACAAACTGTATGAAGATGTAGACAGGGTCGTTTCGGATATAATGCTGGGCATCAGCTTCAAGTTATAGTCATCACGCTTTTCGCTCCAGTTCCTTCAAGTTTTCCATCTTCTTGCGTTGCATAAACTCGTATATGCCTTCGAGATGTTCAACGACCTTGCCATTACCAAATTCGTAGACTTTAGTGACCAAGCCGTCAAGGAAATCACGATCGTGAGACACTACGATAAGCGTGCCATCGAAATCCATCAGTGCTTGCTTCAAAATATCCTTCGTCTTCATGTCCAAATGGTTCGTTGGCTCATCGAGGATAAGCAGATTGACAGGCTCAAGCAGTAGTTTTATCATTGCTAATCGTGTACGCTCTCCTCCCGACAACACTTTTACTTTCTTAGTAGAGTTCTCGCCGCCAAACATAAAAGCTCCGAGCAAATCTTTTATCTTATTACGGATCTCACCTTTAGCAACATCGTCGATTGTCTGAAAGACAGTCAGATTCTCGTCCAACAACGAAGCCTGATTCTGCGCAAAGTAGCCTATCATCACATTATGCCCAAGTGTCAGCGTGCCGTCGTGCTCTATTTCCTTCATTATACACTTTACCAATGTGGACTTACCTTCGCCATTCTTGCCTACAAAGGCTATTTTATCGCCACGCTCAATCATTTGGTTAGCATTTCCAAACACCATCTTGTCGCCATAGTTCTTGCCTACATTCTCTATCGTAACAGGATAGTTGCCAGAGCGTGGAGAAGGTGGGAATTTTAGTCGCAAGGCTGAAGTATCCTCCTCGTCGACCTCAACCAAGTCTAACTTCTCAAGCATCTTCACACGACTTTGTACTTGCAATGTCTTTGAGTATGTACCCTTGAAGCGTTCGATAAACTCCGTTGTTTCGGCAATCATCTTTTGTTGTTCATCGTAAGCCTTTTGTTGTTGCTCGCGACGCTCACGACGGAGTTGCAGGTATGTGCTGTAATTTACTTTATAGTCGTAGATACGCCCCATCGTTACTTCGATAGTGCGAGTAGTGATATGATCCACAAAGGCACGGTCGTGACTTATCACTACCACAGCCTGTCCGCTATCGATAAGGAAATCCTCAAGCCATTGTATAGACTCGATATCAAGGTGGTTGGTAGGCTCATCGAGTAGTAAGACGTCCGGCTTTTTAAGCAATAATTTCGCCAATTCGATACGCATTCTCCATCCGCCACTAAATTCGCTCGTCTGACGATGGAAATCCTCACGTTTGAAACCTAATCCCAGCAATGTTTTCTCAATATCCGCATCATAATTGATTTCTTCTATGGAATAAAACTTCTCGCTAAGCGTAGACACACGCTCTATCAGTTCGTAATAGCTTTCAGAATCATAGTCGGTACGAGTTTCCAATTCCTTATTTAACTCCGCGATCTCTGCTTCCATTTCGTGCAAATGAGAAAAAGCCTGAGATGTCTCCTCAAACACTGTGCGACCATCCTCAGTCATCAAATGCTGTGGAAGGTATGCTATCAGCGTATCCTTCGGTGCTGACACCTTGCCTCGTGATGGCTCCCGAACACCTGCAAGAATCTTCAGCAAGGTAGATTTACCTGCACCATTCTTACCCATCAAGGCAATTCTTTCCTTTTCGTTAATTACAAATGAAACATCGGAGAAAAGCGTGCTTCCTCCAAATTCGACCGTTAGTCCGTCTATTGAAACCATACCTATTTTATTAATAAAGATGCAAAGATAGAGAAATGACAGCTATATACAAGTTTACGCTTGTACCTAATGGCAAGGTTAGCCTATACGTTGTCATTTTTTTCGTAGCTTTGATACTATCATATAACTCTTAAAGCAATATATATGGAAATCTACAAAGCATCCGAGAAAAGGTACGACACAATGGCGTACCGTCGTTGCGGAAGAAGCGGTATACAATTACCGGCAATCTCCCTTGGTCTATGGCATAACTTCGGCAGTGTCGATGTGTTCGAGCATTTTATCAAGATTGCTCATGCAGCATTCGACAATGGCATAACACATTTCGACCTTGCCAACAATTACGGACCTGTTTACGGCTCAGCCGAAGAAAATTTTGGGTGCATCCTCAAAAAAGGTCTCGGCGCTTACCGCGATGAGTTGATTATATCCTCAAAAGCCGGCTACGATATGTGGTATGGTCCATACGGAGAATGGGGCAGCCGTAAATATCTGATGGCAAGCCTTGATCAAAGTCTTAAGCGCATGGGATTGGATTATGTTGATATATTCTACTCGCATCGTCCGGACCCTAACACTCCGATAGAAGAAACGATGGGTGCATTAGCAGATATAGTCCGCCAAGGCAAAGCACTTTACGTAGGCATATCTAATTACGACGATCAGCAAACAGCAGCAGCACTTGCAGTCCTAAAGGAACATCGCGTGCCATGCTTAATACATCAACCGAAATACTCCTTACTCGAAAGATGGGTAGAGCCAAAACTTCTTCCATTGCTGGAGAAAGAAGGTGTAGGGGTAATAGCATTCTCGCCATTGGCGCAAGGATTGCTGACAAACAGATACCTCAACGGCATTCCGGAGAACTCCAGAGCTGCCAAAAGTACAGGGTACCTCCAACGTGATCAAGTAACCAACGAAGTGATATGCAAAGTCAAACAACTAAACGAAGTCGCCTCCAAGCGTGGACAAACATTAGCAGAAATGGCGTTAGCATGGTTGCTGAAAGACCCTCGTGTAACAAGTGTACTAATAGGTGCAAGCTCTGTTACGCAACTGATGGATAATCTCAAATCAAGAGATAACATCAACTTCTCACAAGAAGAGATAGAAACAATAGATAATATACTCGCATAAAAAAAAAGCCCTTCGGGGCTTTTCTCTTTTTAACTAATTTTACGAACCTATTTAAAATCATAAAGAGGTCCTTTTCACAAGGGACCTCTTTATAGGTTCTTAATAGGTATTAGTCTTTAAGGCAAAAAGATTGTTTAGGTTATCTGTAGGCAAAGATGGATGATTTAATTATATTGAACAAATTAATATATATATTATAAAACACATTTCAAATGGAGTAACGAACCTCTCTCCCTTTTACAGAAGAGTTCACCTTTCCATTGGCATAAGCCAACGCTCCATTTACAAACGTACTGTCAATCGCGGCATTGAAAACATGACCTTCAAGTGGCGACCATCCGCATTTGTATAATATATTATCCTTTGACACTACAGTAGCCTTCACAGGGTCTACCAAGACTAAATCGGCATAATATCCTTCCCTTATATACCCTCGCCTGTCAATATTGAATAGTTCAGCAGGCTTATGTGACATTTTATCGACAACTTTCTCTACAGTAAAAAATCCTTTAGAAGCAAGTTCAAGCATAGCAAGCAGAGAGTGTTGCACCATAGGACCTCCCGAAGCTGCTTTCAGACAACCACCCTCTTTCTCTGAAAGAAGATGAGGTGCATGGTCTGTCGCTACAATATCGATAATATCATTAGCCACAGCTACACGTAATGCATCACGGTCGGCAGCAGTCTTCACTGCAGGATTCCATTTAATACGATTACCATACTCAGCATACTGACTATCATCAAACCAAAGATGATGCACGCATACCTCGCCGGTTATCTTCTTATCTTTTAATGGAAGGGCGTTAGAAAGCAGCCCCAGCTCCTTTGCAGTCGACAGATGTAGAATATGCAGTCGAGTATTCAATCGCACAGCAAGCTCAACAGCTTTGGACGACGATGCATAGCAAGCCTCCTCATCACGTATCTTACTATGGAATGTGATATCAAGATTATCGCCATGAAGTCCAACATAATATTCTTGATTCCTACGGATTACTTCTTCTTTCTCCGCATGGATAGCTATTAGCATATCAGTTTCGCCAAACAGACGTTCAAGCGTCTCTTTATTATCCACAAGCATATTGCCGGTAGATGATCCGAGGAAAAGCTTCAAACCTGGCACACGACTACGGTCTAACTTATGTATCTCTGCAATATTATCATTTGTACCTCCGAAAAAGAAAGAATAATTGGCTACCGATGTTTCTGCACCTCGGTTCAATTTCCATTCCAACTCTGCAAGGGTTGTTGTCTGTGGATTTGTATTAGGCATATCCATAAAGGTTGTCACCCCTCCTGCTACGGCTGCGCGGCTCTCACTCGCAATATCACCCTTATGAGTGAGCCCCGGCTCACGGAAATGCACTTGGTCGTCAATAACTCCGGGCATCAGCCATTTAGAAGCAGCATCAATAACAGTATCCGCATCACTTTCATTAATAGACTCCAATTGTTCACTTACAGAAGCGATCATCTCTCCATCAATCAGCACATGACCACAAAAAGAACGCCCTTCATTTATGATAAGAGCATTTTTTATAAGAGTTTTACTCATGACAAATCCTTTTGTTTCTTCTGAGGATACTTACGGAATAAGCTCCACCACTTCAACTTAAGTACGCCAAACAATGCTTCTCCGAAAATAGAAGTGTTCATCTTTGATGTTCCCAAGACACGATTAATAAAGATAATCGGTACTTCTATAATCTTAAATCCACATTTATAAGCGGTATATTTCATTTCTATCTGGAAGGCATAACCTTTGAAATTAATTTTATCAAGTTCTATCGTTTCCAGAACTTCTCTCCTATAACATTTGAAGCCCGCAGTAGTATCTTGCACTTTCATTCCTGTAACCATACGTACATAAACAGAAGCATAGTAAGACATCAGCACACGTCCCAAAGGCCAATTCACAACATTCACGCCATTGCAATAACGTGATCCAACGGCTACATCTCCACCTCCTATTGTGCAGGCTTCATATAATTTCAATAAGTCGTTTGGATTATGACTGAAATCAGCATCCATCTCAAAGATAAAGTCGTATTTTTTCTCTATAGCCCATTTGAAACCACAGATATAGGCTGTTCCCAATCCGAGCTTCCCTTGTCGTTCAACAAGAAACAAACGTTCAGGAAATTCCTGTTGCATCGACTTAACGATATCAGCAGTGCCATCAGGAGAGCCATCGTCAATAATTAACACATCAAACTCTTTCTCAAGTTTGAATGTTGTGCGAAGGATTGCTTCAATATTCTCCTTCTCATTATATGTAGGAATAAGAACTATACTATCTGACATAACCTTTTATGTTTTTCTTGAACAACAAATCAAAGATATGTATTTTAAGCAGAGTATAAAACCGTGCTGAAAAAAAATAACCTATCAACCTCCTATCACAACAAGAAACATCTGTTTTACACATACTCCGAAAACCATGTTTTATAACAAAACAGCAGCAATATCAAAAAAAACATGCAATTTGTCAGAACAATACAGATTCTTACTATGTTTGTACCATAAAATTGATAACAAAATGTTATTTACTGAATAAAACACAACTAACAATGAAAACGAGTTCAATACTCTCAGACTTAGAAGCAAAACATCCTGGAGAAAAGGAGTATTTGCAGGCAGTAAAAGAAGTCCTTCTTTCTATCGAGGATGTGTATAACCAACATCCTGAATTTGAAAAAGCTCATATTATCGAACGACTGGTTGAACCTGAAAGGATAATAATATTCCGTATACCTTGGGTAGATGACAGAGGAAATGTACAAGTTAATCTGGGATACCGCGTACAGTTCAATAGTGCAATAGGCCCATACAAGGGTGGACTACGTTTCCATGCATCTGTAAACCTTTCTATCCTTAAGTTCCTCGGTTTTGAGCAAACATTCAAAAATGCCCTAACCACACTGCCTATGGGTGGCGGCAAGGGCGGCTCAGACTTCTCTCCACGAGGTAAAAGTGACGGAGAGATTATGCGCTTCTGTCAAGCATTCATAATGGAACTATGGCAAAACATTGGTCCTGACACCGACGTACCTGCAGGCGACATAGGGGTTGGCGGCAGAGAAATCGGCTATATATATGGCATGTACAAGAAGTTAGCCCGCGAGCATACCGGTACATTTACCGGCAAAGGTCTTGAATTCGGTGGTTCTATACTTCGTCCTGAAGCAACAGGATATGGTGCGTTATACTTCGTAAACCAAATGCTTGAGACTCACGGAATCGATATAAAAGGAAAAACGATATCATTGTCAGGCTTCGGGAATGTAGCTTGGGGTGCAGCAAAAAAAGCAACTGAATTAGGTGCCAAAATCGTAACGATCTCCGGTCCCGATGGCTATATATATGATCCTGATGGAATATCCGGAGAGAAAATAGACTATCTGTTGGAACTCCGTAATACAGGGAATGACATAGTCGAGCCATATGCTGAAGAATTCAAAAGTGCCACTTTCTTCGCAGGAAAAAAACCTTGGGAACAAAAAGTGGACATCGCTCTTCCTTGTGCGACACAAAACGAATTAGACGAAGAAGACGCTTGCCTACTTGTCGCTAACAAAACACTTTGTATAGCAGAAGTGTCTAATATGGGCTGTACTGCAGAAGCTGTAGATTATTTCATAGAGCAAAATCAATTGTTTGCTCCGGGCAAGGCGGTAAATGCTGGTGGCGTAGCAACATCTGGACTTGAGATGACGCAAAATGCAATGCACATATCGTGGACTGCTGAGGAGGTAGATGCTAAACTTAAACATATTATGAACGAAATACATCAACAATGCATTGAACATGGGAAAGAAGCTAACTATATAAACTATGTAAAAGGAGCAAACATCGCAGGCTTCATGAAGGTTGCACGCGCAATGATGGCTCAAGGTGTTGTATAAAAAGCTAAAGCAGTCCATCTGTTTATAAAATAACCCTGAAAGGTGTCCGGTCTTATCGGACACCTTTTTTTTATAATACAAGATTCATGACAAGGGAAAAACACAGTCTCTTTTCTTGGTTATTAGGCGTAAATTCTATATCTATGCAAATCTTTGAATATAATTTTAATCTAATTAATACATGAACAATCCTAACTCTACAGGAAAAATGACAAACTACCGATGGGTTGTTTGTTTGCTCTTATTTACTGCGACAACTATTAATTATCTCGATAGACAGGTACTATCGCTTCTACAACCACAACTCGAAAAAATATTCCATTGGACAGATACTGACTACGGATTGATTACCGGAGCTTTTTCATTGTTCTATGCCATCTCAATGTTATTTGCGGGACGTTTTATCGACAAAATCGGGACAAAAAAAGGATATGCATGGTCGATCGCTATATGGTCGATAGGTGCCGCCATTCATGCTGTCTGTGGAGTTGTAACAGAGTGGTTTACAGGAATGCCAAATGAAGAGGCACTCAGATCTGTCGCTGCCGGAACTGATCTTGCTGCACAAATAGCCTTCATGAGTATGACCTCCTTTATAGTCTGTAGATGTGTACTTGCATTAGGAGAAGCTGGTAATTTCCCTGCTGCAATCAAGGTAACTGCTGAATATTTCCCAAAGAAAGACCGTGCCTTTGCTACTGGTATTTTTAACTCCGGTGCCAATGTCGGTGCAATCATTGCTCCTCTAAGCGTTCCACTTATGGCAGAGTTATGGGGTTGGGAAATGGCGTTTATAATAGTCGGATTAGTAGGTTTTGTATGGATGGGCTTTTGGTTGTTCTTCTATAAAAACATAGAAGATAATCCATATATGAACGATGCTGAACGGGCATACGTTAATCAAGATGCAGAAAGTGATGCAAAATTGCTTGCTGAAGAAAAAGACGCAACAGCAATCGAGAGTAAAAAGACTTCGTTCATACAATACTTCAAATACAAACAGACTTGGGCGTTTGCTTTTGGTAAGTTCATGACAGACGGTGTATGGTGGTTCTTTTTATTCTGGACACCAGCGTATTTAAAGGCTCAATACGGAATGGAAGGAACAAGCATAGCAATGCCAATCGCAATACTTTATACAATAACAGTCGTTGGTTCTGTTTTCGGTGGAAAATTCCCGACCTTCTTTATTAATCGTGGAATGAATCCATACGCCGGACGAATGGCGGCTATGTTAATCATTGCTTTCTTCCCATTGGTTGTACTGTTCGCCCAACCATTCGGTTATATCAGCTATTGGGTTCCGATTCTTTTAATATCCATTGGTGCATCCGCTCACCAAGCTTGGTCGGCAAATATATTCTCCACCGTAGGTGACATGTTCCCAAAGAAGGCTATCGCTACAATTACAGGTATCGGTGGTATGGCAGGAGGATTAGGATCATTCTTCATACAAATAGGTGCAGGTAAGCTATTCACATACTGCGATCAAACACAGCTCGCATTCCTAGGCTTCGAAGGCAAGCCTGCAGGCTATGCGATTGCTTTTATCTTTTGCTCAGTAGCATATTTGCTTGCATGGTGCATAATGAAAGCATTAGTGCCAAAGTATGAATTAGTAAAAGATCTATAAAAAAATCGAGCCATGCTAACCTCACGGTCCGCATGGCTCTGAACACATGTAAAAAAACATCTTCTATCGACATAGAAGACCGTAATATCATTGTAGCATATAACTCCTGCTACAGATAAATCTTAAATACGTTGAATTTTGTGTGTGATCCACTAATAAGTTGCATAAAAACAATAGCGCCTTGCACAAATTGTTCACTACCTTAGTGAGCCCTTTTGGAAAAGGGTTTAAAATATTAGTTATTAGAAATTTTCCTTGGGAAAACTTCATTAGGGACAAACGCACAAACTTTGTCATCTATTTTTAATTATCATTTCGTAAACTGGTTGCAAATATAGCGTATAGAGTTCTATCCTGCAAACTTTTTTACTCTCACTTTTTCTTTGAGGCTCGCTTTAATGCATGCTTTTACTTACATTTGTTTGTTATTCATAAAAATTAAACGATGAAAAAATTTTTGGATTTTGACAATATAGAGTTCGCCGATACGTCTTTTGCCAACTTGATGAATAATCGCATATACAATATCTTACTTATTGCAACAAAGTATGATGCATTTATGCTGGAAGATGATAGCCGTGTTGATGAGCAAATTTTTAATGAATATGTATCGCTAAGCCTTCGTTATCCACCTAGATTTACTCAGGTCACGTCTGAAGAGGAAGCGTTGACAGAATTAGAGAACCGCAGCTACGAGCTTATAATCTATATGCCGAACATGGATGAGAAGGATATGTTTGCATCTGCAAACAGCATCAAAGAGCATTATCCAAGCATACCGATCGTAGTACTAACCCCTTTCTCTAAAGAAGTATCCAAGCGTGTAGCCAACGAAGATTTGAGCGGAATTGATTATGTATTCAGTTGGCTTGGTAATTCGGAATTACTATTGGCCATTATAAAGCTGATTGAAGATAAGATGAATGCAGACGACGACACCAAGAGTATTGGCGTACAAACGATTCTTCTCGTTGAGGATTCAATACGCTTCTATTCTTCTGCGCTACCACATTTATATCGGTTCGTATTGGAACAAAGTCAGGCTTTCTCTAAAGAAGCCCTTAATGCTCACCAACGCACATTACGTATGCGTGGTCGCCCAAAGATTCTGCTGGCACGTACATACGAGGAAGCCATAGAATTATTCGACAAACACAAGAATAATACCTTAGGGATTATCTCGGATATGAGTTTTCCGAAAGACGGAAAAATAGATTCTTATGCCGGCTATAAATTCGGACAATACGTTCGCAAGACCGGATTAATTATTCCTTTCGTATTAGAGTCTTCTGAGTCTGACAATATTGTATATGCGAAAAAATTAAACGCATCGTTTATAGACAAAAACTCAAAAAGCTACCCTCAAGACTTACGTAAAAAGATTATGGCACGTTTCGGCTTTGGCGACTTTGTCATAATAGACCCCAAGACGAAGGAAGAGATCATGCATATAAAGGATCTGAAAGACCTTCAAAAAAAGTTATTCGACATACCTGATGATTCTCTAAGATTCCACCTTTCACGCAATCACTTTTCACGTTTCTTCTACTCGCGCGCAATGTTTCCACCTGCAGAAGTATTAAAGAGAATAGACGTGGACGACTATGATGATATAAATGAAGCAAGACAGCTTATCTTCGACCTTATCGTGCGTTATCGCCGAATGAAAAACACGGGGATTGTAGCCGTGTTCGAACGCGACAGATTCGATGAATATAGCTACTTTGCTCGTATAGGCGAAGGGTCATTGGGAGGTAAAGGTCGTGGACTTGCTTTTATAGGGGCAATGGTTAAACGACATTCTGAATTTAAGAATGAAGTCTTCCCCGTTACTATCCCTAAGACAGTTGTTATATGTACAGACATCTTTGACGAGTTCATGGAGATTAACAACCTATACCCCATCGCTCTAAGTGATTGTTCTGACGATGACATACTTCAATATTTTCTCAAAGCTAATTTGCCAAATCGATTGGACGAAGATCTTATTGCATTCTTCGATGTTATAAAGAGACCACTTGCCGTACGTTCTTCCAGCCTTCTAGAAGATGCACACTACCAGCCTTTCGCAGGGATATACTCGACCTATATGATTCCTAAGATAGAGGATCGTCAGGATATGTTACAAATAGCAAGCAATGCGATAAAAGCAGTCTATGCCTCAGTCTTCTATAAAGACAGTAAGGCTTATATGACTGCAACGTCAAATGTTATTGACCAGGAGAAGATGGCGATAGTATTACAGGAGATTATAGGTTCACAATATGGCTCACACTTCTATCCTAATATATCGGGAGTAGCACGCTCACTCAACTTCTATCCTATCGGGCATGAAACGGCTGAAGATGGAATTGCCAATATAGCTCTTGGATTAGGCAAGTATATCATGGATGGAGGTCTGACATTACGCTTCTCGCCAAGGCATCCGCATAGTATATTGCAAATGAGCACTCTTGATTTTGCACTCAAAGAGACACAAACACGCTTCTGTGCGCTCGACCTCGACAATCTGGCAACAGAATTTGCCGTAGACGACTCATTTAATCTTCTCAACCTTACACTTAAGGATGCGGAAAAAGATGGCGTACTGAAGTATATATCCTCAACATTCGATCCACATGACCAGGTTATACGAGATGGCTTTTACCCCGGTGGTCGCAAGATAATCTCTTTTGCAAACATATTACAGCACGATGTGTTTCCTCTGGCTGAGATGCTTGAGATTATACTTAATATAGGACAAAAAGAAATGGGGCGGCCAATAGAGATTGAGTTTGCCGTAAACTTTGATTCCGAAGACTATAAAAAGGCAATATTCTATCTACTTCAAGTGCGCCCAATAGTAGAAAGCAAGGAGAATCTGGATGAGGATATCTCTATTATTAAAAATGAAGATACTATCCTCGCTTCTAAAAGTGCTCTCGGACATGGTATACAAAACAATGTACAGGACATAGTGTATATCAAAACGGACTCGTTCAACGCATCAAACAATCAGTTGATTGCATACGATATCGAAAAGGTGAACCGAACATTTACAGACTTGGACAGCGGATATATACTTATAGGTCCCGGACGCTGGGGCAGCAGTGACCCATGGTTGGGTATTCCTGTGAAGTGGCCTCATATAAGTAATGCACGACTGATAGTCGAATGTGGTCTGGCGAACTATCGAATAGATCCAAGTCAGGGAACGCACTTCTTCCAGAATCTCACTTCTTTTGGCGTAGGCTATTTCACAATCAATCCTTTCAATGAGGATGGTTGGTTTGACGAGGCCTATCTAAACGAGCTGCTGGCGGTAGAAGAAACCAAGTATCTACGTCATGTACGTCTTCCTTCTCCGTCAGTAATCAAGATAAACGGCAAGAAGAGTTTAGGGGTAGTAATGAAACCAACAACATAATCATAAATACTAAAAAAGACCACCATGACAAAATGCAGAATCATCTATTCCCTCATCATCTTTGTAGCCTCCGTACATCTAAGTGCTCAGGAGTCATCAAAACTTGTTCCTAATGAGATTATTGGAAAACAAATGTTCTATGCGAATGATCTCAAAAAAGCCTTTGATGGTGACAAATCAACGGCTTATGTCTCTTACAACAGTACTGGCGACTGGGTTGGATTAGACTTAGGCGAGAAACATATTATTACCCAAATAGCCTTTTACCCACAAGAGTATTATTCGCAAAATATGCTATTGGGAGTATTTGAAGGAGCCAACAATCCTGACTTTGGAGATGCTATCCCATTACACCTTATTGCAGAAGTTCCCGATAAAGACAATATGACGGAGCTTGTCGTAGACTGTACAAAAGGCTTCCGCTATATTCGTTATTTAGGGCCGAGTGGTAAGAACTGTCGCATTGCCGAGTTTGATATTTACGGCTATGAGGGAGAAGGAGACGATTCCAAAATGCCACAAATAACAAATCTGCCAAGCGTAGTTATCCATACTGAAGGTGCTTTAGACATCATAGAAAAGGATGTTTACAGAAAGGGTATTGTATCCTTTATTTCGGAAGACGGACAAGTATATACTGACAGTCTAGAAATAAAAGGGCGTGGTAATGCAAGCTGGGGCTTCCCAAAGAAGCCTTACCGACTAAAATTATATAATAAAACAAATGTTCTGGGACTTCCCGCGAAGGAGAAGAATTGGACATTGATTAGCAATCATGGTGATAAAACCCTGATGCGTAACTACCTCGCCTTCGATTTATCAGAAAGAGTTGAACTGACATATACCCCTGCAATAAAATTTGTAAACGTATTCCTAAACGGAGAATACAAAGGGTGTTATCAACTTTGTGATCAAATGGAAGTAGCTGAAAAACGCATTGAAGTTGAGAATATGGAAGTCGAAGGTACGACATTACCAAATCTCTCCGGAGGCTATTTGTTAGAAATAGATGCCTATGCTTATTCTGAAGTATCATGGTTTGAATCTAACAAGAAAGTACCTGTTACCGTAAAATATCCAAAGGACGATGAGATAGTTCCGGCTCAGTACAACTATATCAAGGAACATTTCAACAAAATGGAGGCAGCCTTATTCTCTCCTGAATTTAAGGATCCGGAAAAAGGATATCGTAAATACATGGATATCGAAAGCTTTATTCGCCATTTCCTTGTTGGTGAAATATCAGGCAATACAGATACATACTGGAGCGTATATATGTATAAAAAACGTGGCGACGACCGATTCTATTTCGGTCCGGTATGGGATTATGACCTCGCTTATGAAAACGATCGTAGAACTTATCCCATCAACACTAATCCTAATTGGCTATACGCAACAAAAGGAAGTGCTGCTAACGGAGCAAGAGCGATGGTTAACAAATTATTTGAAGACCCTGCTTTTGTCAATCAACTAAAATCTATATATGCACAATATCGCGACAATGATGTAATATCAGAAGATGCATTACTTGCTGTTGTTAATAACTCTGCCGAAGAGTTGGAGGAATCACAGAAGTTAAACTTTCTTCGTTGGAACATTATGAACACAATAGTGCATGAAAATCCCATAATACATGGCAGCTACTCTGCAGAGGTAGAAAACATAAGAAGATACATCAGCGGAAGGATTTCCTGGATGGACAAAAAATTGGAATATTCGGCAACAGACAATTCCACAACATCACTAAGTCTTGAAACCAGCCATAATATATCGGTACTCGCCAACAATGATATGATACACATAAAAGGCATCGAAACCCCTATTATGGTGGAAATAATAAATGTCGAAGGGAAAATACTCTTCAATGAGATAGTTAATGATTATAGTCTCAGTCTGCCATTCGCTAAAGGCTTCTATATTGTTCGCATATCTGACGAGAAACAGAGCACGTCAATAAAATGCATCTTATAAAACAGGTGGAGAGAACAAACAACAAAGGCTGTCGATAATTATCGACAGCCTTTGCTTTATTATATGGAAAATATTATTAGAATGTATGATCTTCTAAATCGGTAGCTTTTACCTTGAAGACTTTACCGTTTCTAGAGAAGACCAACTCACCATCTTCTTTTTTCTTTTGTGATACAAGACGTTGGAAAGCTAAACTTGCTCCTTTAACTATATTTTCCTCGAATTCTCTTACTTCCTTTTCATTCATGATTTTCTAGTTTACTAAAAATACAAGAGTTATAGATTTCTTTTTTTTCCGATTTAAATCCTTTTGCTATAATTTCCATTGGCGACATTGAATTATCTGTAATCATCCAATAATCACTTGCAGGTATATATAGCTCGAACAAATTGTGTATTCCGGCTTCATAACGTCTGCGGACTGTACTTTCCTCAACATTATGTCCTCCTGCAGCGACTCTCATTTTCACTCGTTCCACTGCCAAGTCTGGAGTATTAAGCCAAAAATAAAGCAAATTAACATAATAACCTGCTTTCTGAGCTTCCATTATCAACTTCACCACAGAACGTGTAGCCAAAGTTGTTTCCAAAGCAAAAGTTTCTTTTGCAGCGATCAGCTCCTTGATTCGCTTGTACATAATACGCCCTGCTTCAACAGCTACTGCTATATTTTCAGGATTGAACGGAGATAAACCCTTTGCAATTTCGTCTGAATTAACAAACTCCTTACATTTAAGCATTTCCGGTAAGATGGTATATGAGGCAGTTGTTTTGCCTGCACCATTACATCCTGATATTATATATAAGTATGGCACTTTTACTTCATTTATATCTCTGGGCAAAGATACATATTTGTTTAATATCTCAAACTATTTTGTAACAAATAAGACACAAATGTACTTAAAAGCAGCAAGTTCGTTAACTGAAAGCAGTAGTTTCGTCCCAAACAAATCGTGGGCTCCGTTCTGCTCCACCGCGCAGATTCTATGTTCACTATTTTGAAATAGTGAAGAGCCCGTTTGTCTCATCGTATTGGAACGAGAGGATGATAAAATCCCGCTTTTTCTGTATAAGAAGCCAGTATGGTATGTTGTCCAAAAAGTGTTCCTTTTTCGTGTCCAACCCAATGTTCCGCTAGAGACACATCAAGGCGCCCCTATGCAACCCGTACACGGGTTGGTCACAAAAAGAGAACACTTTACTGAACGCCCTACTAGTAT
>JGI996J12353_1000085_pt1 | contig 29611 bp, 19 predicted proteins | sample IntmicLarv5ML5BL_FD_12353 | JGI IMG/M metagenome (IMG submission 12353) | reverse complement strand
CTTAATGGCGAATCGAAAATTGTGATTAATGAAAAACGCGGCTTCGATGATTTTGAAGTAACATTTGCGCAATCGAAAGAAAACGGCTTTATGGATGAAATGATTACTCGTCAGCAACAATTAATTGAAAAACATCGACTGGTCGAATCCGCTTTATCTCTCTGGCAAATGAAAGATCTGTTTTATATCTCTCTGAATCAAGAAAAGAGAGATTTGGAAAGACAGTACGCTGCTCATCAAATGGAAATAAATCAAAGTCCGTTGTATGCTGCTCGATTAATAGAAATATTGAGTTGTCTTACCGGAACAAGCAGTTTGCTAAATCAATCGCAGGAAGCGGTTCGTTTTGCTCAACAGAAATTCATTGCGGAAAAGCTAGATTTCAACGATTTATACACAAGTGGATTTTGGCAATTGACAATGGATTTTTGGTATGAATTAAATATGGAAAATGATGCGCAGTTGCTTTCTGATAGTCGGAAAATGCTTGATAGAGTTAGCGATATATACATTCGTCGCGAATTGACGCAATCGCTTATTCGTTTGTTCAGTCAATACGGAAAAGATTATTTATTGGCTGAATTGGGCACCGAATATTTGACAATGCCACTTAATGGGCAACTCGCTCCGGAAATACAGATTGGCGACACATCTTTTTTGCCGAAAAACAGTTTGTTGGTATTTTACGAAACCGGTTGTGGCAGTTGTCATAATGAATTGGAGATATTAAAAAACAAATACAATTTGCTTGCAGATAATGAAATTCGGGTAATTTCAATTGCTGCAGATATTTCTCAAGAAGTGTTTGAATATACATCCTCCGGCTTTCCTTGGGAAGACAAAATTTGCGATTTTCAAGGTTTTGATAGCATCAATTTTCGCAATTACGGCATTGTCGGAACGCCAACATTTGTATTAACAGACCAAGAGGGCATTGTGCGAGGTCGATATGCCCAATTAAAGGAATTATTAAAGGATTAAAAATGGTGAGCGACATCAAAAAAATGCCAATAGAACACAGATAAAGCGGATTAGGCGGATTTCCGCGGATGATTCGGCACGGATTACAAATCCGCGCCAGCCAAGCACTTTAGTGCGACATCTAATTAGCTCCGGATTTTAATCCGGGGATAAAGATATAAATTTAGCACAGATCGCGGATCCAGATTATAAATCCGCGTTCCATTGAAATAAAATAAAGTTATCGTGAGATAATTCAGTGCCGGAAATTCTCTACGAATAATTTTATTCGAGAGTTTGCATGTCGTAGAGATTCTGGTTAAGGGCGTCAATCGACGCCCTTTTATTGTGTGCTAAATTAGGCCATTTATTATTTGAAAATAACATTAAATATGTATAAATGCTGTTGTTTAACATATTGTTTAATTGAATGAATCTAGTAAATAATTCTAACTTTGTAAGCTTGACATTACAATTGGTTTGTTTCTGCTTTGCATGACTTACAATTGAGTGTTAATTTATTTGTGATATTAACTTTAAACGAGGATGAAATGAGTAGTTTTGATTCCGTTTTTACGGATGTTTTAATTATTGGAGGAGGACCAGCCGGATTAGCAACCTCTATTCGTCTAGCGAATCTTCTGAAACAAAATGGCTTGCAAAAAAGAATTCTTTTAATCGAAAAAGGAAACTCTATTGGAAGTCATATTTTGTCGGGAGCTGTAATCAAACCGGATGTATTCAAAGATTTATTGCCGGATGTGGATTTTAATGAAATCCCTTTGAACGCAAAAGTAACTAATGATTCGATGTTGTTGTTCTCTGAAAAAGGCTCAATAAAATCTCCGATTCATGCGCCTTACATGAGTAACAAAAATAATTACATCGCATCTTTGGGCGAAGTATGTCGATTTCTGGCCAAAATAGCAGAAGAAAAAGGAGTAGAAATATATTCCGGATTTGCAGTTAGCGAAATTTTATATAAAAACGGAAAAGTAGCAGGCGCAAAAACCATTGATACAGGAATAGACCACCACGGTCATCAAATGGAAAATTTCCAAGCGGGAACTCGAATTGAAGCTAAACTTACTGTTTTTGCCGAAGGTGTACGCGGAAGTTTGACCAAGCAATTAATCTCAAAATTCGACTTGCAAAAAGGAAAAAATCCGCAAATTTATTCATTAGGTTGCAAAGAAGTTTGGAGTATTCCGGAAGGCAATGTCAAACCCGGAGAAGCCTATCACACTTTAGGTTATCCGATGAATATGAAAGAATTCGGCGGTGGATTTATCTACGGACTAAATGACAATAAAGTAGCTGTTGGGCTGGTTGTCGGACTGGATTATGCTGACCCAACATTCGATATACACGCCGCATTCCAAGTTTGGAAAACGCATCCTGCAGTTTCAAAGATATTGAAAGGCGGCAAAATGTTGGAATATGGTGCCAAAACATTGCCGGAAGGAGGATATTATTCGCTTCCTAAATTATATGTAGACAATGCTCTAATCGTTGGCGATAGTGCCGGGTTCTTGATTATGCCGGCGTTGAAAGGTGTACATTTGGCGATTCGTTCAGGAATGGATGCCGCAGAAACAGCATGTATTGCATTGCAAAAAGATGATTTTTCAGAAACGGTATTGAAAGATTTCGAAGATAGAGTTAACAATGGAATTATCCGAAAGGAGATGTATCCTGTGCGTAATTTTCGCCAAGCCTTTTTGAACGGCTTGATTTGCGGTGGTTTCCATTTTGGGACACAACTAATTACGGGAGGTGCCGGTTTTTGTGGGAAATTAAAAACGCATCTTGATAGCGAAGAAACTAAGAAAGTGAACGAATTTTCAAATAAAACATTTAAAGAAAGATTCAAAGAAAAATTGGAATTCGACAAAGTACTTACTTTCGATAAGGTAACAGATGTCTATTTTTCGGGCGCGAATCATGATGAACAACAAATTCCTCATGTGAGTATCAATAATCCTGCAACTTATCAATCGGTAAATATTCCGGAATATGATGCTCCGTGTCAGTATTTTTGTCCGGCAGAAGTATATGAATTGCATACCGATAAAAATGGTCACAAAGAATTGAGAATTCATGCCGAAAACTGTCTGCATTGTAAAACCTGCGATATTAAAGAACCGGGAGATGGTATTACATGGAATGTTCCGAATGGTGGGAATGGTCCGGATTTCAAATCTATGTAAACAGTAATTACTTACCTATTTTTAAATACAAAACAATGGCTTTAACAATAATAAGTTTAATAAAACAAGTTCCGCTTCCAACTGAAATGAGGATGGGAGATGATGGATTAATGGATAGAACCAAGGCAAAATCAATTATCAATATTGATTGTCAGTTTGGCTTAGAAGCTGGATTACAGATAAAAAAACAATATCCCGATGCAAAAATGATTGTTTGCTCTATGGGACCTCCTTCTTTTGAAACAGCATTGAAAACCGCTATTTCTATGGGATATGATGAGGCTTATCTGCTTTCAGATAGGAAATTGGGCGGTAGCGATACGTATGCAACCGGTTTAGCAATTTCAACTATGTTGAAACATTTAGGATTTTCGAAAGATTCGAAAGAACCGTTTATAATTCTTGCAGGTCGTCAGACAAGTGACGGAGATACGGCTCATGTTCCTTCTCAGGTGGCTGAAAATATGGGAATCCCTCAAGCAACTTTTGTCGAAAAAGTAATTCCTGACGGAAATGGAAATGTTGTTGCCAAACGAATTATTGAAGGTGGTTTTCAACAATTGCAACTTCCGATGCCTTGTCTCGTTTCGTTAACTCCAACGGGAATTCCGCCAAGAAAACCTTCGCTTGTGGGAGCTATTAAGGCACGCGAGAGTAAAATAACGATTTTTGGTATTGATGATATTGGATTGGGTACTGAAAAAATCGGATTGAGCGGTTCGCCTACGATTGTGGCTCAAGTAATGAATCTGGTAAGCGAACGTCCGCCGGTTTCTATGTCGGAAGGTCAAAGTGAAAAAGAATTGGTAAATAGCTTAGTCGATAATTTTAATAAAGGAGGAAACGTTTTTTCCAAGCAAGAGGGAAAAGAGAAAAAAGTGGCTGAAAAACCGGATTTCCCGTATTTAGATACTCGTGTGGAATTTGGAGCCAAAGGAATTCTTACTTGGGCGGAGGTCACAAATGGAAAAATTGCACGTCCTTCATTGGAATTGCTGACTCCTGCGCGAAAATTGGCAGACCAATTGGGAGATGATACTAAAATTTCGACTGTTCTTATCGGAAAAAATATAGAACCATTGGCTCAAACTCTTTTCGAACATGGTTCGGATGAAGTGATTCTGATTAACGATGACCGCTTGGAAGAGTATTTAGTGCTTCCGTTTTCGAGTATTATTGCACAAGTAATTAAAGACCGAAAACCGGAAATAGCTCTTTTTGCAGCAACTACTGCCGGACGTGAATTGGCTCCGCGTATTGGAGTGAAAACGGGTAGTGGAGTAACTGCCGATTGTACTGGGTTGGAGATTGGCGAGTATGTAAATAAAAAAGCAAAATTAATTAATAAGCCCATTTTGCATTCGCGTCGTCCGACTTACGGCGAAAGCAAGCTGGCTACAATTTTAGGATTTGTTTATCCTCAAATTTCAACTGCTCGCGCGGGAACATTTGAAGTTCCCGAAAGACAAGAAGGTCGCAGCGGAATTTTATCGTCTTTCCAACCTCAATTGGATAATCAAGATTTCACTGTGGAAATTTTGGAAACAGTACGAGGAGAGGGCGGTTTGCAAGGACTGTTCGATGCCGAAATTATTGTTGCCGGAGGACGTGGAACGGTCGGCGATGGATTGAATTTAGTTCAAAAACTGTCCGAAGCATTGAAAGAAAAAGGAATCAAAGCTGAGTGGGCGTGTAGCCGCGTGGTTGTTGATGAAGGTTTTTCAGAATATGCCCGCCAGATAGGACAAACGGGAAAAACTGTTCGTCCGAAAGTGTATATTGCAATCGGTATTTCGGGAGCTATTCAGCATATTGCAGGAATCAAGGAATCCGGAAAGATTATTGCGATAGACCACAATCCGAAAGCTTCCATTTTTCATCATGCGGATTTCGGTATTGTTGGTGAATATCAAGATATTATTCCTGAATTGATTGAAAAAGTAAAGGCTGGATTTACATTCGGTGTAGAGCCGGTAAAAAATTGAAAATATTCGAAATTACACTGTTGGGGCGAATGATTTTCGCCCCTTTTTTGGATGTGTCTGCATTATTAGGGTGATTTTGTTTCCTAACGGAAACATTTGCAGTCAAAGCAAGACGCTACTTCTTTCCTATTTGCTGAATCTCCTTCATTGCCGTTTGAAAATTCAAGTGTGTTGCTGCAACGATTCTTCTTTCGATTGAACCACAATATAGGCATATTCGCAAGTAGTTCTAAGCTTTCGATGTTAACAGCAGTACAATTCTTATTTCTAAGAATTTGTTTTTCTTTACTTATAACGATTCGTCATTTTTAGCACTTATTTATTTTTCGGAAAATATTTATTTGTAAGTTTAGCAGCATCATTCAACCATTCTTTTCGTTCTTGTTCTGTGCTACTTACAACGACTCGAAATAGTTTACGGTCAAAAGTTTGGATGCCACAGAATCCAAAGACACATGCTTTCCAAAGATTTTCAAGAGGGTCTCCAAATACTGCATTTTCCACGTGTTCCGGTGTGTTAGCTGTATTGAAAACAAGTCCCGTTTCCACTTTTGTCAATTTTGCGAGGTATCCCTCTCCTTTGTCGTTTTTGGCAAAATCATATACGATTCCTTGTCTGAAAACTCTATCTACCCATCCTCTCAAAATAGCCGGAGGCTGCCCCCACCAGTTTGGATGAACAATGATAATGCCGTCGATAGATTTTATTTCCTCATAATACTTAATAACTTGTTCATCTTCCGAACGATCAGATACGAGCTCTTTAGCTGTCATTACAGGGTCGAAATTTTCTTTATACAAATCATGAAAATAAACAGTGTGATTATTTTCTTTTAATGTGTCGACAACTGTTTTCGCGATTGCGTGATTGAAACTTCCGTCATAAGGATGTGCCAATATTACCGATATTTGCATGGGTGTTCAATTTATTATTTATAATCTTATTTAAGAATTTCAGAAATTCAATGTCTAAAGGTAGTGAGTTTTTCTCATATTTCTGATGTTTTTTCAAACTAGAATGTTTTTCAATAGTCGCCGAAAGAGAGAGCAATGGGTTTAAAATAAATAATATCTAAGGAATGAATTTTTTATCATAAATAATGAAGGCTCAACAGTACAAAGCAATAATATTTGTCTATATTATTTGTATTTCAAATGTTTGTTCATGTAGCAAGTGTCAATTTAATATTGAAATCCTATGATAGATAGAAGCTCATGTAGTATGTAATCACTCATTTATTTTTGCTTTCACAAAACAACTCCTGATTCGGCATACGATTACTTTTCATCGTTTTGCCTAATTGGTCAAAACACTTGAGATATTCTTTTTGCTTTTAAAAGTTTCTCAAGAGATGTATAACGTGGAGCCTGTGGAGCAAGTCCTCTTTTATCTTTGTCCAATGGGATTGAAGTAATTTTCTTAGGAACGTCTTTGAATTTTAGAATATATTTGTTGGTATCCTGCCATTTTTCAATAGAAGAAATTTCAGCATAATGTGTGATTGCTGATATGGGAGACACCTGATAAGTTGCGATATATTTTAATTTATCTATCATTGAGGCATGTATTCGTATGGAATACCAACAGTTGTTCCCCAAAAACTCTTTTTCAAAACCTTCTTCACGAGCTGGCACAACAACCGTATTTAGCTCTTCTGGTCTCAATGTCGTAGTTTGTGATTCCGAAATTTCGCGAATTTCAGCATTAAAGGGTGTGAATTTATAGATAGATTCCTTTTGATATTTGAATGTTTGAAACTCAATAATATCAGTATCCATAGTTAATTGACTCAATACATTCTCTAATTCGGGAGTAGAACGGTCGATGATAACGATGGCAGCAACAGGCTTCTCAAAGATTATACTTTCAAGAAAATCATCTATATTACGGTGCTTTGTGTGTTTAAGATTTTCTTCAACTTTTTCTTGTATGCCTGTTTGTATGATGTGTTCAAGAAGAAAAGCCTTAATCTTCCGGCCACTTGCTTTATAGGAAATCGCAAATTTGAGTAACTGCGAGCCTATGTGCTTATAAGGGTCATGGCTTGAAAGCTCGTTTTCAATAATATATAAGCGAGGGTCTGCCTGAAAAGAAAAATCTATGAGGTAACCATCGGGAATGGTCATAATACTATCCCCAATACGTTTTTTTATATCAACATAAATACTGTTTACACCAAATATTTGACTTGCTTGCTCTACAATAAGTTGTTCAAATTCCTTTTCGGAATGGTATTCATAATAGTCGTAAACGACATTGTTCTGTAGTAATTTTTCCATACTTATTCTCCTAAAATCATTTGTTCAACTTCCCTTTTTGCTTTTTCTAATATCTGTTGTGCTTCTTTTTGCAGTTTCTTAGCTTGTGTGTGTATGCCTTTAATATGTTCGGCTATTTCGGTTTGTTTTTCGAGAGGGGGGAGAGGAATAAAGATATGTTTTAAATCTTTTCCATAAACATGAGATGTTTGCCCTGTTTTTTCTCTATTTATCAAATCTTTAAAGATACTTGTATTCAATATAGAAAATAAATACATTGGATTGCATTCTTGGCTACAGCGAACACAAATCAATTCTCCCACATAGGATGTTGGATGTTTAGGTTCTTCATCTAAAAATTTTATATGTCTTCCAACATACTCTGATTGATGTGCCGCTGATAAAATAAAAATATCATTCTTTTTCGCAATTAAGGTTTGTGGGGCCAGAGTGAATCCTGTTTTATTTAAGTCAATAAAATTCTTAATATAACTACCAACCTTTATTATTGGATATTCGTTTGGAATCTCTGAATATTCCTTGCTAGAAGGGGTTTTACCACTTGATAGAATAATTGTAATTTCTTTTAGTGATTTTTTACCATACAGACCTTTTGAAATAGCATTATTTTTCATTTTGTATTTCAGTCTATAATAATCAGGATCTAACCGACCTTCAACTTCTCTAAATTGTGTTGTAAAAATCCTACTTCGCAGACTCTTATCCTGTTCAGGTAAAGTAATTCCTAATTCGCCAAGTAAATAATCGTCTATACTTGCCAAGAGAGTTGCGGCTTGAGTCTCTTTTTGTTGTTTTTGAGTATAAGCGTTTTGGTAGAGGGTTACAATTTGTTGTTGAATTGGTAAAGGTGGCAATGGAAGTCTAAAATTTGCCAAAAACTCTTTAGGAACTCTTTGCTGTCCGGCAGAACCACCAAAATAATTCATAGCACTATCCAAGATTCTTCGATCTCTCAACAAAATGTATATATACTCTATTATAACATTACTGCTTTTGGGTCTAATTACAAAAAATTCTGTTGATCCAAACGCAAAACCTTGTCTTGTATTTCTGACAATTGCCGAATTACCATTTTGCATACATGGTGTTATTTTTGCCCAAATTAAATCGTTTTCCTTAAATCTAGTGTAACCTTTGGATTCCGAAACTTTTCTGAAATATACTTTGCTGACAATTCCATTCAATTCATCTATTGCATCCATAGGAATAAATGAAATTTCCGAATCACTATCCAGTTTATCAAACGGTGTATTAGGATTAATAAATGCGATATCCAATAGTTTACATTCAGAATAAACATTTGAAATAAAGCGGAAGACTTTTTTATAAATACTTGGATCCCACCGTCCCTCGATTTCAGAACGATTGACAATGAATATTTTGTTGGGGTCAATATTTTTAGATAGCATATATTGTTTCATTTCTATCTGTTTTCAAGTACATATCCATACTCCTTAGTTAGTATGGCTTCAATATTTCCTCTAATAGCTTTCTTTAATGTAGGATGTGCTTCTTTTTTATAAGTGGCGTGATAAAGCATTTTATAATCTGATTTGGGTTCTTCAGAAGCTTCTTCCCTAACCAATATCGTTGGCTTCCTTAAAGCTCTTGCCCAACCCATTTCGTATGTGACATTAGGATTATTTCCTGTGATATTGGCGACAAAAATTCCACACTCTTCAATCTTATTGAGAATATCCTGTATAATATCCACAGTATTTCCTGTGTATGTCATTATTTTATAATGACTAATATTGACATGGTAGTCCTTCCTAATATCTTCTATAACTGTTTTATATATATCATCATGAGCATCAACTTCGTCTTTACTGAAAAAAGGCATCGCAATAAATATTTTGATTTCTTGCTCTGAGATCTTATCGAATATTTTGATGAAATTTTCTGCAGAAACCTCTTCGGTTTCAAATAGATTATTGTTAAGAACCCAGTTCTTAAACATTGTAAATTTTCCTTTTTTATCTTGAATCCAATAATATAAGAAACCATACAACAATCCAAAACTTGAATTAGCTTTAAGTTTTTCGTTACTGTCATATATGCGATCAATATGTTTTAGCGCATCTAATACATTTTCTACATTTTTGTTTGAGTCTTCCAATATTCTGAAAATCTCCATATAACAAGTGCGATGATTGCCTCCTATTATATGTTGTATTCCAGTAAAATCTTTGTGGTCATATCTTTCTTTAAGTTCTCTCGTCAACAATCCTTCTATCCCAAGTATTCCTTCAAGCTCACTGTTTGGAAAGCAAGAAGGATCATCAATTAAAACTTTCAAATTCTCTTCCGAGGTAAGGGGTATTGTTTTAGTGTTTATATTATGAAAAAAAACTTTGGTAGCCTTATCAAACTCATTAATTTTATCTGATGCTTCTGTTCCATAAAATTCTTCTCCTAATATTATACAAAACGGTGCATTCATACGCTCTACTTTTGGGGCTTCCGAACTTTCAGCCGCACGTAACCTATGATTTCCATCAATTCTTGATAAAGGATGTCTTCTATCTTGAATAAGTTTTGCTAATTCTGTATCCTCAAAGATTAATTCAGCTATTAAAATGCTATTAGTATTTTTAATGTCCTGACTTTGCTTATAATCAATTGTTTTAAATCGAATTTGTGTATTATCAATATTGGACTTGTATGATTTTCCGTCAGAAATGCTTTGCATAGGAGTAAGTTCTGAAGCCCTCTTAGCAAAAGAATGACGGAATTTATACCCTAATATAATTTCAGGAAAAAAGAGATAAGTCTGTTTTTCAAGAAAATCAGTAATATCACTTCTATCTTTGGGACTACGTTGGTAAGAGTAATCAGCCCTTGAAATACGTGCCAATTCTTTAATTGGAGCAAATCCTCTAATGCATAATTGTCCATTAAGTGAATTATCTAATATGCCTCTGATAATCATATCTTATCTTATCCTCCTCAATTGAATTAATAAACTTCTCTAACTCTTCTCCAATTATATCTAACTCATTATTTCCCGTTGGCTTTCCTGTGGCATCATAACTTATATCTTCGGCTATAGCCATAAAAATAGGATAATCGGCTAATGCTTGAGCTTTGCGTATTTGATATTGTTCGCTTAGCTCGTCTTTCAAGTCATTTATCTTTTGAGTATAATCAGTATTTATATCTGTTTTCCAAGATTTGAATTCGGCCGTGGCTTCAATTTTCTTTTTTTCAGTTTCGCCTGTGGTATTCACAAAACCAATATATTCTTTAATAATCCGCTTCTTCTCCTTATCCCAAGCCTCAATCGTATTCAAATATTTATTCTCGTTCTTGATTACCGTCTGTAATGTTGCTTTTTGTTCAGTGATTTTTTCTGTTTCTGCTTTAGTCCATTTGCGCAAGAAAAGAACAGAACTTTTAACGCCAGCACCCGTGGACATAAATGCAGTTTGAGGCATTGAAACCACTGCCACAATTCGAAACCAATCTTCTATTTGATTGCGAACATATTGTAAACTGCTATTGGTTAATATTCCATCAGGTATTACAATGCCTAAATATCCGCCTTCTTTCAAATAGCAATGCGCTTTCTCAATAAAAAGAATTTCTGTACTCTGATTGTCTCGCTGAGTTTCAGGTTTTGCGACTACTGCTAACCAATCTTCTTCTTTTTTTCCTAGTCTGAACTCTTTCATATAGGCTTTCTCTGTTTGGCGAACAATGCTGCCAAATGGGGGATTGGTAACTATAAAGTCGAAATTATTGTATTTGAATCCTCTATTTTTGGTTATTTCTTCTAATTTTTCCGGCGAAAGTAACCCGTCAGCAGTAATGACATTGGTGTGGCCATCGTCGTGAATAATCATATTCATTTTAGCCGCACGAGAGATTTGTTCGTTAATCTCAATACCAAACAGATTTTTTTCCGAAAAGTCGTGCCAAAATTTGTAATGTTTTTGGCTTTGCTTAATATCAGTTTTGTGATTGGGATATAAATCATTAGCTTGCTTACGCACTTTGTCGAGCGAGTAAAGCAAGAAACCTCCACTGCCACATGAAGTATCTAATACCAATGATTCGTTGGTAATAGGCAGAACATCTGTTGTGAATTTTACGATAGGGCGAGGAGTAAAATATTGCCCGAAATTTCCACGAAAGAAAGAATCCATAAATGTTTCAAAAGCTCGCCCTTTTGCATCAAGGTCTGTTTCACCCAGATCAACACTTTCCAAATAGCTTACAACTGTACGAATTTTTTCCGGCGAAAGTCGAATATTATCACGAAAGACTTCTTGGTCTTTTTTTCGACCTTCTTCGTAAAGGTTTACAATACGTTCCGTTAATCGTTTGTTTTCTAAACTCCTGACCTCCCGTCCTAGATCCTGTTCTCCAATTTTATCCCAATTTTTAATTTCCTCTTTATCGACTCTTATTACTTGAAAATCGTAAGGATCTCCAGTTCTTCGGTCTTTACGTTCATCCCATATCTTGCAAAAAATCAACTTGTCCAATTCATCGAAAGCTTCCGATGGGTTGAGCTGCCCTCCGCCCCAAAGAGCATCATGTGCCTGTTTGAAGCGACGTGTGAGTTTATCTTGGGTTATTATCGAAATATCATTAAATTGCTGTTCGCCCGCTTTTGCTTTAACGTTCTCAGCATCATAGACGTATTTATAATTTGCAAGTTTCTTTACCCCAAATTGTGGAATATCAGGTTGAGCTGTTCGAGATTTTCTATTTTTGTCGACTTCAAAATATTCATTCTTGATTTCAGAAGTTACCCAAATATATTTAACATCATTAGGCATAGCATAAGCATAGCTATAGGCTTGCTCTATCGCTTGTTGAAATTCGGCTTCACTAACTTCTTGCTTTTTACACTCTACCAAAATATGAGGTTCCGTATATGCATCATCATTATAAACAACAATATCAGCGCGCTTAACTTCGCTACCCATTGTAACGGGCTCTTCGATTCTAATATGCTCGGACTTGTAATTATAATCAAATATTAATTTCAAAAATATTTCAACCCGAACCTGCTCTTCAGGGTTATTATAATTACATTTCTTATTTTGAAACAAATAAGAAACTTGCTTCCCATCATCACTTATATGGATCAATTTCTTATATATTCCTTTATTAATTAAGCTCATATATTCTTGTCGGTTATTTCAGTTTTTACAATATCTAATGCTTGCATCGCATTTTCTTCATTTTTTACTAACTCATATATTTGGTCTGACAACCAAAGTGTCAACAATTCATTATAATCAGTACTAAACAGCAACGCAAATTTCATCACTTGTTCCTTTTTCGCCTTTCTTTCACTCCGCTCCAATTTACTTATATGAGCTGTGTCCGTTTCCAGATATGCAGCTACTTGTCTAAGTAAAAGACCTTCGGTTTTACGCAATTCTCTTATTCTACGACCAAAATTATTCATTTTCTCCTTTTTGGCTTGTCATTTTTTTGCAAATTTACAAAAAGAAATCAATATACACTGAGATACTTGTGATTTTTATTGCCAAGATTCTATATCGTGTTTTCTTGTAAGTTTTTGTTTTAGTAACTACCCGCTTATTGTCGACCATGATTTCGGCATGAAAAGTCTTTCATTCTATCTGTCTCGCAAAAATTATCACCACGATCCCAACGAACAGAGATTGTATCAGACTGGAGATTTTTGACGGTGAAATTAGGCGCCCTATCTGCACCCATGTTACTTATATAGTTAAGTCTTAGTCGATATCGCTATAGGATGAATAGTGCCAAATAATTATGTTTTTACATGTAAAAGCATAATTATTTATTTTTGTCTTGTAATTGTATCAGGTATGTAGTCTTTTAAAGAAAAGATTTTGATAGAAAGAGGAAAGATTAAAAAAGAATACTTGTGCAGGCATAATAGACTGAATGTGATGACTTTAAATCTGAATGTTTTAAAAAGTGACTGCCACATATTCATAATATTACTGCCATTTTAAGCTGCTTCAATCATCAATAGGGATAGCCATGGCTCAATTTCGGGACATAATTGTCCTCCAACAATTTTATTATATCGGATTCTTTATATAGAATTTTCTCCGATATTTGTATGTAACCGATTTTTTATTGCGTAAAAGGTGTAATTACCATCGCAGCAGTTTTCGACAGGAGACTCATGCTTGCTACTGGAGGATGGCTTGTCAGAGTAAGAGTTACTCAAATGAGAGTTAGGAGTGTGTCAGCTGTACAAAGGATATATGGAAGAGATTATCAACAACTAAATCTCGTACATTGCTGAAATTAAGAGAAGAAATTGAACTTAGTTTTGAGATTATACGGTCGCAAGTTCGCAAGACTTTATCAGGAGGAGCGATTTCCTTTCGACAATCTGAAAATGAACTTATTCTGTATTAGTGGATATTCCTATCAAACTAGCCCCCTGATAACAAAGGAGCGATAAAGTGTATCGAGCAAATAACTATTAAAGCTATCGAAGAGGTTACTGGAGTAAGCGAAAGCTGGGAAAGTAATACTTCGGATTTGGAAGAAGAAGTAAATATGAATGCCGATATTAAAACCGATATAGCCGAACAACCAGCCGCCGACCCTTACAAGTGGCGTTATATTTTCGGGATACTTATATTAATAGTAATAATTGGGGTAGTTGGTTACTTCCTTCTTCGGAAAAACAAAGTATTCGTTTCTATAATATCTTTTTTCAAAAGTTTTTTTTCTTCATAATAACTATTTGGAAGCCCGCCGCGAGGTTCGCAACCAAAAACAAGAAACCCGAAAAAGCCCCTTAGTTGGGTTTTTTTTCGGGTTTCCTTTGCGTAACTCCTTGATTGTCAAGGTTATTTGCGGAGGGAAAGGGGTTCGAACTTAACACCCTCTAACATCCTGTATATCATTTAATATTTATAAAAGAGCAAATAATATAGTTACCCATTAGTTACTAAACTTTGTCTGTTTTTGACCCCCTACAGTCTTTCAAAGTCCGTCACTTATGTACAACTTTTCGGGTTCAAATGTACGAACTTTATGAACACAATCCAAATATTGACCCGTCCCGAAAATCTTTTATCTACGCTTTATTCAACAGAGATAAAATACATTTTCCTGATTTTGAAATTTTATATGTTTGTTTGGTTGTTTGCTTTTCGGGAAACTCTCTTTCAATTCAACCAAAAGACAATAATGGGTCTAGATATTTTTTTCGATTAAAGGACTGGTTTGTTATTTCCATCTTCTCGAAGAGTTCCGTGCGGGATAATCTTCTTTGTAAGAGCATCAGCATCTCTTGTATTCTGTTATGAACTTCGCTATTTAGTATATCTCTTACTTGGTTAGTAATATCGTTAGTGATATCGTTAGTGACTTGACTATTATTTTTGACCATTACTTCATTTGCAAAACGAACCACATCTGTTAGGTCGTTAAAAACAAGAGGAATAGCTGCTTCTAAATTTGTCTCTGTATATGTTTTATCAGCTAAAGGATGAGCAGGAATGACAGCTAAGAAATACGAACAGTCATCGTCTGTCTCAAAAACAGGTTTAGGAGAGCCATTTGCTTCCATTGCATCATAAATAGCAGGAAGTCCTGTACCTCTGCCTTCGGTCAGTTGTAATTCTTTCAAAAAATCTCCGATACGTCTATTGCGATAATCTCGAGCAGTAATCCGCCGTTTTGTTAACTCTCCAATTAATATAAAAGAATACACTTAAGAGTTGTTTTTGGACATATTCATCTATTTTAATTCTCCAGAAAGTAGGGGTAATTCTCCAAAAAAATACAATCTCGCCTTTTAAAGCATTGATATATAGCGGTATTTATTTGTTTTTCAATTCTCCAATGAATGGTAATAATTCTCCAATAGATATAAAAAGATGTATATAGACAAAAGTGGTAAGTCAGTTTTAAATTTCCCACTTTTGACCTATATTTGATTATTATCGTATTTTTTGTACTATTATCATTGTGTATGATAATAATGCATATTCAAAAAAACAAAGTAATTTTGGTTATATCATATAATTACCTTATTTTTGCAACGATTACCTACGCAAGGTAATCGATAATATTTAAGGTAATTATGAAAAATGGAGTTCAAAAATATTTGTGGGAAACAATTGGTCTATCGGTAAATATCAAAAACATGCCGAACGAACAACTGAAAAAATTGCCATTATATTTGGGGCATGCTTATCATTATTTTTTACTTGAATCGGTAGGACAATCACTTATTCTTGCCGAAAATGATGATACTGTATCCAAAACGGTAGGACAATTGAAAAAACAATCCATTGCCATACGACAATATTGTGAAATGCCAGTTGTTTTTGTCCTCAACAATCCAAGTTCTCAACTGAAACGTAAAATGGTTCAGGAAAGAATCAACTTCATCGTGCCCGAAAGCCAAATACATCTGCCCGAATTGTTGATTTCATTAAAAGAAAATGGACGACAACCACAATCATTTACCGAATTAATTACACCTTCGGCTCAATTGCTACTATTGTATCATCTACAAGTGGAATATTTGGAAAAGTTCACATTTAAGGATATCGCTAAAAAACTGGGTTATACCCCAAAAACTATTACAAAAATTGCTGCCGAACTGAAAGCAAAAAAACTTTGTGAAATAGAGGGAACAAAAGAGAAACGTTTTAAGTTTGAGGCAGAAAGAAAGCAGTTGTGGCGATTGGCAGAACCTCAAATGCAATCACCGATAGCCAAATCATATTACGCCAATAAAAAAGACAATTCAGGATTTTGTCAATCAGGTGATTTCGCGTTATCACACTATACTTTCCTGTCGGATACAGGCAAGGTGGATTATGCCGTTTACAAAGCGGAATTTGAAGCATTGAAAGAAAAAGGATATTGGGCATATTTGGATGAAACGGAAGGGGATGTACGGATTGAAGTATGGAAATACAATCCCCACCTGTTAAGCAATAACGGATTTATCGACCCTTTGTCTCTTTATTTGTGTTATAGAGGTGATGGTAATGAACGGGTAGAAGCTGAAATAAAAGATTTAATTGATAAAAAGAAATGGTAAGGGGATTAGAAACATTCAGGGCATTTTTCAAAGATTTTGCAGGCAACTATGTCATTATTGGCGGAACTGCCTGTAATGAGTTGGTCGAAAACAATGACTTAAAGCCACGTGCAACAAAAGACATTGACGCAATTCTTATCATAGAAGCGTTGAGTGATGATTTTGTTCGCCGTTTTTGGGAATTTATCAGAGAAGGAAAATATGAGTTGTGGCAAACCGCATCAGGAGAAACGCAGTTTTATCGTTTCATCAAGCCGCAAATGGATAACTTTCCTTTGCAAATAGAACTATTTTCAAGGGTGCCGGATATGATTCAGGTTCCCGAAGGTGCGCATCTTACGCCTGTTCCTGTTGGTGAAGAACTTTCCAGTTTTTCGGCAATCCTGCTGAATGATGACTATTATCGTTATGCCGTTTCCCACACAGTTGTTTTGAATGATTTGAATTTTGTGGACAAGGATGCAGTTATCCTGCTCAAAGCAGTAGCTTATATTAATAATTCAAAACGTAAAGCAGAAGGTGAACAGGTCAGAAGTGATGATATTACCAAGCATAAAAATGACATATTCCGTATTGTGTCAACTTTCACGGAAAACGACAGATATGATATACCTGAAACCCTGAAGAATGATTTAAGGACGTTTTTAGAAATGGTCGAAAAAGATGGATTGGGAACAGTCGCTCTATCAAAAGAATTGGGCTTGGGAATGGAAATATCTTTTGAAGTATTTGCCAATCAGTTGAGAAAAACATTCGGACTATGAAAATCCAATACGCATCAGACTTACATTTGGAGTTTTCGGATAATTCACGTTACTTGAGGGATAATCCGTTGAAGCCTGTGGGAGATATTCTTATTCTTGCCGGCGACATAGGATATTTAAATGATGATAATTACAGCAAACATCCATTTTGGGATTATGTGTCTGAGAACTTTAAACAAGTAATTGTTGCTGTTGGAAATCATGAATTATACAAATACTATGACTTGGCGCAAATGCCGCAAGGCTTGGTTTGCGCAATTCGCGATAATGTAAAATGCTATTATAATGCCGTTGTAAGTATAGACAATGTTGATTTGATTATTTCAACTCTATGGGCAAAAATTCCATTGGAAGAAGCCTATATAACTGAACGTGGTGTAAGTGATTTTCACCGCATTTTGTATAATGGCAAACCGTTGACATTCGACAACTTTAACCGTGAGCATGACAACTGTTTCCAATTTATACAGAGTGCTGTAATAAAAAGTTCAGCAAAACATATTGTCGTTGTTACACATCACGTTCCATCGTTTCAACTGGCTTCTCCTGATTTTGTTGGGAGCAAGATTAATGGAGCTTTTACTGTTGAGTTGGGACAATATATTGAATCAAGTCCGATTGAATACTGGATTTATGGACATTCGCATCGGAATATTGACAAGGTTATTGGAAGAACTAAATGTGTCAGTAATCAGTTGGGGTATGTTTTTCAAAATGAGCATCATTCGTTTGATGTAGGGAAAGTAATCGAAATATAAAAACGAATGGAAAGTTTTTTACATGACAGGATATTCTTCACATCCGACTTGCATGCTTTTCATGGCAATAATAGATGTGAAAAAATGCTTGTTTTAACAAAGAAATTTAAATAATACAGCGATATGAAGATATTTAAAATTCAAGTCGAAAATTACAGACTTCTCAAAAACTTCTCTATTGATTTAGAAGATGAATTATCCTTAGTGATAGGCAAAAATAATACAGGTAAAACATCTATATTATCTGTGCTTGACAAATTTCTAAATCAATCAGAAAAGAATAAATTTTATTTTGATGATTTCAATATTGATTTCAAGAAAGATATTCAAAATTTGATAGATGGAGACGTTATTGATGAGGATGACTATGAGGCAAAAGGCATTAAACTTAAATTATTCATTCAGTATACAGAAACGTGTAATTTAGAAAATGTTAGTCGGGTCATGATGGATTTAGACCCTGAAAACAATTACATTGTCTTGGGATTTGAATATCTTTTATCTTTTGAGAAATACATAGAAATCCGAAAAGATTATCGAGAGTTTGCCGCAAACGAAGTGATTAAGCAAAATGAAAATAATGACTATAAGACGAAGACTTTGTATGATTTCCTGCGAAAAAATCACGACAAATATTTCAAATCATATAAAAAATCCATTGAGATAAATAAAGACACTCAAGTTGTTAATGATAAAAAATTTATAGACTTAGATAAGGAATTGATAAGCATTAAAGATATCATCAATTTCAAATATATCAGTGCCCGCAGAGAAGTAGCAAATAAGGAAGTAGATAAAACGTTATCTATGCAAACATCAAAGATATACGAAAAAACAGAAACAAGTCCTGACCAAAATAAGGCTGTTGAAGATTTTAAGGATAGGCTTAGTGAAACAGATGAACATTTGAGTAAAATTTATGTGGACTTATTTGATACAATTATAAAAAAGGTGGGCGATTTTGGCGGTATAAAACCCAATGAATCAGAAATAGAAATTATCTCAAATTTGCAACATCGAGAATTATTGAAAGGGAATACAACCGTTGTGTATAAACATGATGACGACAATAAGCTACCCGAACATTACAATGGGTTGGGATATATGAACCTGATTTGTATGATTTTTGAGATAGAAATCCTTATCCAAGAGTTTAAGCGTGAAAAAGAGAAAAAGCCTGCCGATATAAACTTACTATTCATAGAAGAACCAGAAGCACATACGCACCCACAAATGCAGTATGTATTCATTAAGAATATAAAGAAACTGCTAAAAGAAGGTATTCAAAGAAAAGATGGCGAGAGAAGGGAACTACAATATATCGTAAGTAGCCATTCTTCACATATTGTTGCTGATAGTGATTTTAATGACATCAAGTATCTTAAAAAAGAGAGCAGCAATAATGTTGTTGCAAAAAATCTGAAAGATTTAAGGAAAGAATACGACGAGGAAACTACTCAATACCAATTTCTAACGCAATATCTTACCATTAATAGAGCCGAAATATTTTTCGCAGACAAGGCTGTTTTGATTGAGGGTGATACCGAGAGAATGTTAATACCTACTGTAATGAAGAAAATAGATATTGAGGAGGAAGCGACATATAAAGCGACTGGAACAACAGACAAATATTTACCCTTACTTTCTCAAAATATTTCTATTGTTGAAGTTGGAGCATATTCTCAAATATTCGACAAATTCATAGAATTTTTGGGAATAAAAACACTCGTTATTACAGACCTTGATGCGGTGGGAAATGATGGTAAAAAATGTGAGGTTGCGCATGGCGTTTCATACTCAAACGATGCTATAACACATTATTTCAACAGTCCTACTTTAGCGAATTTGAAGGGCTATTCTTTGCAGAACAAATTATTTAACAAAGTAAATGGGAATTGGGCAAATCAACCTGATGGGAAACTGTGTGTAGTTTACCAAACAGATGAAAACGGATATAATGCCCGAAGTTTTGAGGACGCATTTATTCATCTGAACAGAACTTTCGTAAAAGACAATAAAGATAATTTCAAAGGACTGCAAAATAGAGGTTATTTTGATGTAGATGCCAATAACGCTTACCATTTAGCAAAAGAGTGTATCAAGAAAAAGACCCATTTTGCTTTGGATATTTTATTTCACAGCGATGAGAAATTGAGCAATTGGCAGATTCCATCATACATAAAAGAAGGATTATTATGGCTGAAACAGGATTAGTAATAGAGCAAGCACAAGATGAGTTCCAACAAATAATTGGACACATCGTTAATAACAACAATTTTCTGCTAAGTGGTGGTGCCGGAAGTGGTAAAACATACTCTTTGGTTCAGGTAATAAAACAGGTTATTGCAGATAATCCAATCTCAAAAGTCGCTTGTATGACCTATACGAATGCGGCAGTCAAGGAAATCGAAGAACGTGTCAATCATAAGAATTTGAATGTATCAACCATTCACGACTTTTTGTGGGACAATATTAAGCATTTTCAAAAAGAATTAAAATTAGCAATAGTTGCATTGGCTAATGATGAAAATGCAACCAAGATAAAAATAGATGACTTAGACAACATTTCTGATGATTTTTTTGATAACAGGGAAGAACCTGTCAAAATTCAATATAAAGAATATTTGAGGCTAAAGGAAGGTATTATTTCCCATGATGAATTGCTTGTGATTGCAGATTATATGTTTGAGAATTACCCGAAACTTTGTGATATTGTAAAAGACAAGTACAGGTTCATTTTCATTGATGAGTATCAAGATACCCATAGGGAAGTTGTCAGAATCCTATTAGAACATTTCACTAAGAGTAAAAAACATTGCACTATAGGTTTTTTTGGTGATGCCATGCAGTCTATCTATGATGATGGTATTGGCAATATCAACGAATATAAAGGCAATGAAGAAGGGAAAGTGAAGGAAGTGAAAAAAACTCAAAACAGAAGAAGCCCTCAAAAAGTAATTACATTGGCTAATAGACTACGAACTGACGGAATAATTCAGATTCCTTCAACTGATGATTTTGCACCTAATATGGTTGATGGTCAAGTAAAAGAAGGAAAAATTATGTTCATACACTCTACAGATGGAGATATTTCAAGAGTGAAACAATTCTTATCCGAACATCATGGCTGGAACTTCTCAGATGCCAAAGAAACGAAAGAACTAAATCTAACGCACAATTTAATTGCAGATAAAGCGGGTTTTCGAACATTGATGGATATTTACGATAAAGATTCCATCTTAGATTTCAAAAAGCGAATAAAGGATTACATCAAGAACAATGGAATTACTACTGATTTTTCCGCAAATACTTTCGGGGAAGTAGTTGCAATCTTGCAACGAGGCAAAACAGGTCGAGATTTAAGCGCAGTTAGTCCAACACCTGCAATGCAACGATTTATAGATGCTAATCCAGCTTTGTATCAAACGGCTTTAAATTATAACTATGCCGTGTTTTCAAAAATATATGTGGACAAAGACCAACTTGTTGATGATAAAAAGCAAGATGAAGACGATGAGAACAAAAAAGGTTCTCAAAGGGACAGTCTAATAAGGCATCTGTTTAAAATACAAACAAATATCACTCTGTATGCCAATAAGCAATACAATGAATTTTTAAGAATTACGGATTATAAACGAATAAATAGAATTGATGATAAAAGGGTATTAAAACAGAATATCGAAGGTTTAATCAATGTTGGAGATAAGACAATTGAGGATGTAATGAGTGACGCACATGAAAAAAGAATTTGCCTGATAGATGAAAAATTAGAAAAGTTTCGTGAGGAAAAAGAATACATCTACAATCGAGTAAAAGATGTTAAGTATTGTGAATTTCAAAAATTATACGATTATTTAGAAGGTAAAACACCTTTTTCAACACAACATAAGACGAAAGGAACTGAATTTGATAATGTACTGGTCATATTAGATAACGGTAATTGGAATAAATATAATTTTGAAAGCCTTTTCTTGGGAGGTGGCACTCCAAGTGTTTTAGAAAGAACGCAAAAAATATTCTATGTTTGTTGTACGAGAGCAAAAGAAAATCTTGCTGTGTTTTATCACAATCCTATTCCGAATGTGATTAATCAGGCTAAAGTATGGTTTGAGGAAGAAAATGTTCATCAAATATAAATTGATACTGACGTAGAAAATCAAATGGATGCATTCAACCTATATAATGAAGTCAAGCAAGAATATATTAACTTGTTGCCCAACAGAAATATTATGTTGGTAATCTTTCATTTATATCAGCGTATCGAAAATAAAGAATTAGACACAACTTTTACAGAAGAGGACATTCTTAAATCAATAAGATATGTCAGGAAAAACGACATAAAGACAGAACAAACAGAACAATTCAATCAAACCATAAGGTCTCTGCAAAAATTTTTCCTATGGAGAGATGAGAACAAGAATGCTTACAGCTTCCGTCCTTATGCCGAACAATTGTGCGGCGAAATAGCCAAGGTGTTATCAGACACATTCAATCCGACAGAAATAGAAGAAGATTTCAAATTTATTCTAAATAAATTGGATGATGAATCGTTCGAAAAATGGTATGAATATACGTTTGATACATATCGGAGAAAAGTTAGTACGCAAACTTCTGTCTTAGATAGGAAAGTCGCAAAAGCAATTGTGGAATTTCGTACTGAAATAAACCAAAATGACGATTATGACATATCCTCGCTGAAAAATATCGTAGATATACTTTCCGGCTTAGGCGTACAGACACGAGAATTGAATGTCGCGTTTCGCAGTTCAAGACAAATAGAGGATTGGATGATTAATTTCCAGAAAGAAGAAAAGGGTATTGCTTATTTCAAAGAAACAACAGATGTCATCCAATATTTCAAAGGAATAAGAAATAAATTACAAATCATCGGGCGGAAAATTGATGGAATAAAACCTAAATTGGATGAATATATCAATAACGTTAATCAACAGGATTTTTACAGAAAATTTAAACTGCTTCTCAAATATACATTGGATAATTCCCAATTGAATAAGGGCGGAGAAGTTTGTCTGCCAAGTAATATTTCTAATGAATGCATATTGCCGGATAAACTACAAAAATTTCTGATAATAAAAGAAAATTGGACTCCGGAACAGATTCCTTCGCAACGGACTACCAAAGTTATTGTCCCAAATACGAATAAAGAGGCCTTGCTGCTTGAATTAAAACGATGCAATGAGCAAACAGCTATGTTCAAACGCGTTAAGCTGTATCTTGAAAACCTTGAACACCAACTAAATATCTCAAAAGAAGTAGACTTTTCAAAGTCCTTTTTTGAAATAATAGAAAAAGAGCATGGAGATGTAAACGTAGCTGTTCGTTTTGCTTCCCGTGCGATGGAGAAATATTTCAAAAGTAAAATGCATCAAGTAGAAATTCAAAAAGAAAAAGTAAGTTATTCATTATATCCAACTATTACCGTATGGAAGACAACGATATACAAAAGAAAATGAAATACGAATTCTTGGAGCATCCCGATGCCAAAGAGTTTTTTGCCCCCTTGGATTACGCTCTGAGAAACGGAATGTATATCCAACGGCAAAGTAAGCCCAAAGGAGTCTTTGATTTTATCAGATATAACTATCCGAGTTTACGACAATATTATACTGATTTCTTTGAATTGTATTTATCTGATGAAGGACAAGATAGCGAACAATACTTCTTTATTGATTTTCGTAGAGATGAAAATGGAAGAATCAGCCGTGGAAATATACCGGAATTAAATAGAAGAAGGCTAAAAGATGCACACCTGATAGTTGGTTTTTTATTGATAAGAATTTGCATCATAGACCCAACCTCAGAATTTCAACAGTCTATTGATGCTTTTGTAAAACGCATATTTGAGGATTATGATGAGTATAAAGGAAACTTGTTAAGGTTGTTTGCTAAAAACAATGAAGATATATTGATTGATGCCGATGAAAAAAACATTCAACAAGTTATTAGAAATGCACTTTCCGAATTCAATGACATTGGATGGGTAGCTCTCAATAAAGAGACGCAAATGTTCGAGGTCATGCCATCTTGTAAGAGATTATTAACCTTGTATGAAGAAATAATTATAAGTATTGACGAAATAATTAAAGATAATCATGGCAAAGCAACTTCCCCGAATACATAGTCTATCTACAGTCGGTATTCAGCATCATTTTCATACGGATTACCTGTTTCATAGTTTTCGTACTGATTTTTCGGGAGATAGCGGTGTCGGAAAATCAATGATTGCCGACATGTTACAACTGATTTTTGTTGGTAGTGAGTTCCTATCTGCAACAGAAGGAACAGGCGAACGACCTGCCAATAAAATGCCTATCGGTCGTTACGGGTATGTCTTTATTAACGTAGAGGTTGAGATATATAAATACATTGTACTTGGTATGTTTATTTCAACGGCTACCATCAATCCAGCCCCATTTATTATTCAAGGCGGATATGGGAAAGATGCATATACGCCACTGCAAAGCCCTATATCCTATCGGGATATATTGAACGGAGATATAGTTGAAGATATTGATACTGTATCAAGGCGGTTAGAAGACCAATTTAACTGCCAAATGGTAACACAAAAGGCTTATCATGACTACTTGATGGAACATGATTTGTTGCCGATTCAAATAACAGACAAGACACGTCTTAAAAATTATGCACGTATTCTTCGATCATTTGCCAGAGGGCGTGATTTCAAGCACGATTCGGAATCCTTGAAGTATTTTTTCTTTGATGACAAAAAGGAAACAGAAATACATGAAGATTTTTAGAAGAGATTAGATAATATTGAAGCAGATTTGGACGGGCATAGGCGACATAAAGAAATTCTACAAAACGTTTCAGCAAAAGAACAGGATTTAATAAAGTTAAAATCACTGAAAGAAGAGAAGCATAAAGTAGAAATAGAACTATACAAATCCAAATCAGTTTACCATTTTCGCAATATACAAAACAAAGAAAAAGAGATATCCGATAACCAACAGAAAATAAAAAAGGCTATCAATTGTATTGCCAATATTAGGATAAACAGATTAAAAGAAAATACGGAAAATATCGACCTTCTTTTTAATGAAATTCATTCGCATTTGGATACAATACAAAATGCAGACAAGAAACTTAAAGAAATAAAAGACACCAATAAAGTTTTAAATGCGAAATTAGATGAAATTTCACACGAATGTTCAAAATATAATTTGATTGAAAAATCCACAGAGTCAAGTATTACTACTAATATCGAGCGATTGTATAGAGAAATAGAAACGGTGGGGCGTTGGGTTGATAGATATCAAACTGTGGAAGAAGTAAAAACTGTATTTTACGCTCAACTGGAAAACAACGAAAAACGAGGCAAGATAAAAGCATTAGAGCAAGCCATAAATGCGCAAAAATTGATGCCTATATTCTTGTCTTTCAATTGGGTTTTAGATGATGATATTGAAGGTATTTATCAACAAAAGATAGAAAAAATAGACAATGAAATTAAAAAGCAAAAGGCATTATCAAAATTTGCAGATACAAGTAATCCCTATTCTCTATCAAATTGGGCACTAAAAAATGGGAAGGCTTTAAGCAGAGAGCAAGAGAGTGTTCTTGTCCATTTTAAAGATTTGACGACGCAAAAGCCCGAATTATTTGAAGATTCAAAGTATTTGCCATTACCTGAAGAATTATTTTATCATTTGAATTCTGAAAAAGAAAGTAATGACGGATTCTGGATAAAATTAAATGGCATTCACAAATATATTTCGTATGTAAAAACACAATTTTTTGACACCGACGATACGAAACAAATAGAAAAATATTTTGCTGAATATTACAGCAAATCGCAAAGTGAATTAGAACGATTAGAAAAAGAAAAAAAAGATATAACCGCTCTTAAATCAGTATTGAATAACGTCGGTAATGAATCTGTAAAAGCATATAGGGAAAAAGAAAATACTGAACGCTACAAAATCGAAAAAGACTTAGATAAGACAAAAAATGAATTTGAATCTTATTGCAGCCACTATTTCCATGCAGAAAACATAAAGAAATGGAAATCGGAAATTGATGGATATTTAACAGTCATAAATCAATCCGACCCAATAAAAGAGCAGGTAAATAAAGATTTAGAAAATATAGTAAAGTATCTTCAAAAAAATGATTTACAAACAGAAACAGATGCCGCTAAACTACGAAATGCGTTATCGGAATTAGAAAATAAAAAAATCCAAGAGAAGAAAACCGTAGAATGTCAACTTCATTGGTATCTAAAGTTGACCAATACGTCAAGTGAAAAACTTAATCACAACGAAAGTGAAAAACTGGCTGAACGGAAAGTCGCAAAGCAAGATATTTTTAGAATAAAGGAGGGGGTGAAAATAGAAAAAATCGAATATTCAAAATACTTACTCAAATATGAAAATCTATCAAACGATAAATTAAATATTGGATTGGATAAGTATCAAAACAAATATCTTAATCCTAATGAAGAAGATAGCGCCTTGAATAAGATAATAGAATCATACAGGATACATTATGATAACATTATAGAGAAACATGTACATCCCTCCAGTCAAATACGTTTCCAAGGTTCAGAGGATTTTATTGCTTTATCGAAAGAAATACTGCCTGACATTCTTACCCGTCGAATTATTAATGATGAAATAGATGTACTTCAACAGATAAAAGAATATCTGACAGAAATAACAGATAAATATACCGAATTCAGTGATGTGAAGCTGAATATCCTAAAAGAAATATTTTCTGAAGTTAGAGATAGAAGTATTGAGTACCTCACGGAAATAGCAGAAATATCTAACTATTTCTTGCGTAATGGACAAATTTCTCAGGGTATTTCCTTAAATATAAAGCATAACTATTCAGATGCCTACCCAATAGAATGGATTGATAACTTTGTTACCCGTTTGGAAGAAAAAGCGACTTATACTGATTTATTTGCATCATTGGGAGAAAAAATCAGTATAGAGGAAATGATGAGGGAGGCATACTTGCAATGTGGCGGAAAAGCACGTAGAATAGATGTAAAATATCTGTTGAATCCAAAATCATACTTTAATATTGATTTTAGTATGAGAAAAAGCGATGGTACAATTAATTCAGGCAGTACCGGTCAGACTTATGCCGCAATTGCCTTGCTTTGTATTGCTCGCTTATCGCTTATTGAAAAGAAGGTTACTGGAGGAAAATTGGCAAAGGGGTTACGAATTATGCCTATAGATGAAACAGAAAATATCGGAAGTAACTTTAAGATGTTAGAGGAAGTAGCGCAGAAGTCTGATTATCAGCTTGTTGTTATTTCTCGACACCCTTTGGATGATTCAAGTGAAAAAGGACGATATCAATACATGTTGAATGGTCAGGTCGAAGGTGGTAGAATTGGCACATTTGCGGTTTTCAATGAAAGTGAAGACGCTATAGAATATGCAAGTCCAATTTTAAGTTTCACGCAGGATGAATAAGCAATTAACATGGCGCGTAATAAAAGCATTACATCAATTGTATCACGAAAAACAAACTCGTTTGCAAATTCGTGAACATCCTTATATTGACCACTTATTTTCTTATCCTGACAAATGTTTGGATTATGTACAAAAAGGGGCAAGGAAAGTGATTGTTCCAACAACCAAATTTAATGCTGAATACACAAAACAAGATTTTGAACATTTATACATTACCTACGAGAAGTTTTTATCAGAAAATGATTTATTGAAAATTCAATCAAATTATTCCGAACTTGAAATTAAAGCATTAATGACAATGAAGCAATCGGAATCTATTTTAAATGAACTTAAAAGGAAGGTTGAAAAAGGAGAAGAAAGCAGAAAAGGCATATCTAATCTGTTTTTTAAGTCGGCAAAACATATTCAAAAAGGTAGTGTATTAGAACAAGCTGTCCTGAAAATTATTGGAGTGCAAGAATTTCCACAAAATGAAAATCAAGGATTTTATCATGTGTCTTGCTTGAATCCTAAGTTTATTATAATTTGTGAGAATATGTATTTTCTTACTCTTACAATTGCCCGTCAAAACAATGTAGAACTTTGGTGTGCCGGCGGAAATAATACAAAACCTTTTGAAAACATACCTAAAATTGATTATCCGATATATTATCTGTGTGATTGGGATTATGATGGATTAAAAATTTATGAGCGTATAGCAAATATAATAGAATGTATCTCTGATAAAAAATCATCATTAAAACTAATTACTCCTAATGGTAAAAAAGAAAATATTGTTGGCACATCTGACTATCATGATAGTCAGTGGCAATCGCATCTTCCTTTTTCTAGTTTAAATCCTGACAGATACTCAAACGAACAAAAGGAGCTTATATCAAATCTGATTGCTTCAAATGAATGGATAGAAGAAGAAAGCAATAATATTAAAGAGATTATCGACGAGGTATTACAATGAAGAAGACGAAGCCATAACTCTAAAAGAGAGCTGCCGAATCCCTTCAGCAGGGTTTTCTCTTTCTTCGAGGGAGAGCTTATCAGGTAGCTCCTAGTCCATCTGATAATTGTTTTTCCAACTTATCCATATCCTGACTCAACTTCATATCAGTAATCTTAGCATACAGTTGAGTCGTTCTGATATTCTTATGCCCTAACATTTTTGCCACACTTTCCATTGGCATTCCGTTGGAGAGGGCTAACGAAGCCGCTGTATGTCTTGCTACATGAAATGAGAAATTTTTCTGAATTCCGCATATATCGGCAATTTCCTTCAAGTACGCATTAACTTTTTGGTTTGACGGAACAGGGAAAATATAACTGGAAGTTGGATTGTCATATTTTTCAATCAAATGTTTCGGAATATCAAACAACTTCATTGTTGATGACTGATCTGTTTTGCATCTATTGATTCGCAACCACAATTCTCCATTGAACATATAAAGGTGATTTCTTTGCAAGTTCTTCAAGTCACTGTAAGCAAGTCCTGTAAATGATGCAAAGACAAAAATATCTCGAATAAAATCCAAGCGTTTTATCTTGAAGTCTTTGCTAATTATTAGTTTCAATTCGTCCATCGTTAGATAATCTCGATGTACATCCTGAAGCTTGATTCCATAATTCAGAAATGGATCATCTTTTATATAATGATTGTGTAATGCCAAACGTATAATCCGCTTAAAAAACTGCATGAACTTAGCTGTTGTATTATGCCCACAGTTAGCAACAGTTTTTAGATAAATCTCAAACTCCCAGATGAATTTATGGTCAATTTTGCAGAAAAGTATATCTTCCAATAAAAAATTTGCCTGAAGATAATTCTTCAGATGTTTTCTGGTTACTTCATATTTCTGATAGGTAGCTTTGGAACGTCCTTTCCCAATTTGTTTTCTGATATTCTCATTATGGATTTCAAAGAATGATAAGAGATGATGTTTTGTTCGGGATTCATCGAGATAGATTTCTTTTATAACTTGTGGAGAAATGGATTCTCCATGCAGAGTTTGCTGGTGAAAGATGTAGTTTATTCGTGTTCTGATATCATGCAGTGAACTATTTAGTATTAATGATGCAGAACTTCGCCCTTTTACTTGCTGCATATTCGATTTCCAGTCTTTGATACAACATTTTAGATGAGTTGCTAATTCAACATTCTG
>JGI996J12353_1000084_pt1 | contig 29990 bp, 24 predicted proteins | sample IntmicLarv5ML5BL_FD_12353 | JGI IMG/M metagenome (IMG submission 12353) | reverse complement strand
TGTCACAGCTGTGACATTGCATTGTCACAAGACAATGATTACGTTCACTATTTGGGTAGGAGTGAATGTCTTTTCGTCCTACAGGGACGATTGATACTAGCCCAATGGCTTTAGCCTTGGGTCTTATCATACAATAAACGAATGCGTGCTGTAAGTACACCGTAAACCTGTATCCGGCGTACTTACAGCATGCAAAATATATGCGGGATACATTTAAAACCCAAGGCTAAAGCCGTTGGGCTAGGTTCACGGGTCCCTACAGGACCAAAAATAGATCCACTTCTTGGGTAAGAGGAACCTAAGCAGGATTACTTTTTAGGATAACCTACGAGGTTATTAAGCATTGGGATTATGTGGTCAGGCAGATTCAATAGTTTCTTTATATCTGCTGTATCCATTGAGCCGCGTGTAACGGTAGACAGCCCCTTGCCTGCGCACAATAGATTGATGTTCTGCGAAACCATTGCTACGTCTTGTGCTCCTGTCATTCTTGCGCCTTCGTTATTTCCTCCGAACAGTGAAACATCCGAAGCAAGAACCAATATCACAGGTACCTCAGCTACCTTTATATTACTACGATTGCCGCCTACTACTCCGCGATGGTCGCCTTCGACTACTCCTTTAAGTGTGTGTGTTGGAGCGTCATATACATAAACGCCACTTTTAAGGAACGCATAGATAATAACATCTTTTCTGTCCATAGCTGAAGGAGCAGTACGCTTTCCGTCAGCACGGTTAACGCCATTAGCAGCCCAAAGCAAATCTGATAAATCTTGTGCACTAAGTTCTTTTGTGTCAAATACGCGGTCAGAACGTCTGTCGGCAAATGCCTGCATAAGAGGTTTTCCTCCTGTCTTATCAGGGGCGTTCAACTTGATGTCCGATTGAGCAGAAACCGCTGTCGCCGCTAAAAGAAAAGTAAGTGATAGTAAAATTGTTTTCATATTGATTAAGAATTATTTGATGTAGCAAAAGTAAATAAATAGAAATACCACTCAATAATTCTACACATCTTTTAGGTTTCTTTAATTGATTGCCATCGTTTTTTTAATAAAGAATGTATAATAAACAAGACATCTCGTTTATCTTTGTGCATTTTGACACATAATAAATCATTCTTTTATGAAACAGACTTTCCATCTTATTGCTTTAGTAATACTAGCAACTTTCCCTGCTTTTTCACAAATAGGCAAACCAACAGATTTTATAATAAAGGGTCAGGTCGTGGACTCTATATCAGATGAAACGGTTCCTTATGCTACACTTCGCATAACACTTACGGAAACTCCGGACAATGCAGTAAGACTTCTTGCTTGCGATCTGGATGGTAATTTTGAAACTACAATTCTTGATGCCGGCAATTACACAATGACAATACAGTCGGTCGGAAAAACAAATCTGGTAAGAACATTCACTCTCAGTGAAGGGAGCAAGACGCTTAACTTTGGTACGCTGTATATGAATGATCAGAATGAATTACTTGGTGAAATAACCATAACAGCACAAAAGCCTTTAGTAAGAGTAGAAATAGATAAGTTGACATACAGTTTGCAGGACGACCCTGAAGCGTTAACAAGTAATACTCTTGATATGTTGCGCAAAGTACCAATGGTTACTGTAGACGGAGAAGATAATATACAATTGAAGGGTTCGTCCAATTATAAGATATATATTAATGGTAAGCCTTCGAACCTTCTAAGCAATAACCCATCGGATGTATTAAAGAGTATGCCTGCTAATACGGTTAAGGATATTGAGGTTATCACCGACCCAGGAGCTAAATATGATGCGGAAGGTATTGGTGGTATCATTAACATCATCACCGACCGTAAGACTTTTGATGGCTATACAGGTTCTGTACGAGCAAACGCATCGTCGATAGGAAGATGGGGAACAGGTGCTTATCTGTCATTGAAGGCAGGTAAATTTGGTGCCACCGCTAATGCAAACTATAATTATAACAATGGTCCTTGGGATGAAGCCCTTTTGGAGAGAACGAGTTCCTTTGAAGATACTCCCGTTTCCGTTATTCAGGAAGGACGAAGCCGAGGTAGAGGTCCTTTTCAATATGGAAACCTTGAACTAAGCTACGAGATAGATACGCTTAACCTTTTAACTCTAGGGGTTAATCGCTATGCAGGAGGTTATAAGAACAAAACTGAATACGATGTGAAGGAATTCTTTGCAGACGAGTTAAATTCCCACTATCTACGTAATGGAGAAACGAAGAACACGTATGGTTCTACTGATTTGAGCTTGGATTACCAACGTTCTACAACAAAGAAAGACGAATTGTTTACAGTTTCTTATCGCTTCAGTAATTCTCCTGATAATAGTGAAAATATATCTGATATTATCAGTAAACTTAATTACTACGATTATAAGCAGAATGATAAGAATGATGCATACACAAATGAGCATACCGGTCAGATCGATTATACTACTCCACTTGAAAGTCATACTATAGAAGTGGGAGGAAAGTATATCCTTAGACAGAGTAATAGTGAAACAGAACGCCTCTACGAAGGCTTCAATCCGATTACTCTGCCTACACTCGAGAAGTTCGCTCACACTCAGCATATATACTCCGCTTATGCAGGTCATGCTTTCAAGGCGGGCAACTTTGGCACAAAGGTCGGATTGCGTGCTGAAGGAACAAGCCTGGATGTGCAATACAAACTTACACCGGAGCAGAACTTCGATAATACATATTTCGATATTGTTCCTAATGCAACTGTTTCGTATATGCTTAGCATGGCACAACAATTCAGATTAGGCTATAATATGCGCATACAACGCCCTGGCATTTGGTATCTGAATCCGTATATTAATCAGGTAGACCCTAAGAATATCTCTTATGGTAATCCTAACCTCGACTCGGAGAAGAGTCATAACTTCAACCTTAATTATAGTATGTTCTCGCAAAAGTTGAATATGAATGCAAGTGCCAGCTACTCATTCGTAGATAACTCTATAGAGGAATATACTGTTATCAATGAAATAGAACAACGTTCGGAACGAACTTATGGCAATATCGGCAAGCGTAATAATGTCGGACTATTCGGATATGTAAACTGGCGACCAACAACATGGTATAATTTCTACTTTAATGGAGGCGCCAACTATACAGAGATAACGAGTGTGGCAAGAAGTCTGTCAAACAGCGGATTTAGCGGAAATGTATATGCAGGAATGACATTCAACCTTCCTAAAAGCTCCCGCGTCAATTTCGGTGGAGGATTAAGTACTCCGAGAATCGCATTGCAAAGTCAGCGGTCTACATTCAATTTCCATAGTATGAACGCAAGCAAGGACTTCCTTGATAAGAAACTTACAGTAACTCTCTTCGCTAATAGCCTTTTTGCGGAAAGAAGGAAGTTTGAAACCACTACCAGCGATATTAACTTCTCTATGAAGAATACTAACTATTGGACAGTACGTGATTTCGGTATTTATGTGTCTTATCGTTTCGGAAGTCTGAATTCTTCGATAAGGAAAATAAGCCGTGGTATCACAAACGACGATAGTATACAAGGAGAAGGCGGTAGCGGAGGACAACAACAACAATAAATACAATTATAATAATTAAAAAGAATCATGAGAAAAACATTTTATGTACTATTAGCTTCTGTGGCAGCACTCCTTTTTGTGAGTTGTGCACAACAGGCAGAACAAGGTATTGTTATCAAAGAAACTAATGGTAAGTTTGAGCTGTTTATAGACGGCGTCCCTACTTATATTAATGGAGTAGGAGGTACTAATCGTCTGGATATGGCTGCTGCGAACGGGTCAAACGCATTCCGTACATGGGGAGGCTCAAAAGAACAGGTTAAAGAAATCTTATCGCTTGCGAAAGAACACAATATGTATGTGATGCAAGGTATCAGTATGACTAAGGATTCTGCAAGATATTTTGACGAAGACTATAAAGAAAGGCTGAGAGTTGAAGTGAGAGAATTGGCTGAGGCTTTTAAGGATGATCCGAATTTGCTGCTTTGGGGCATCGGTAATGAAATTGATTTAGGCAATGCTAATATCCCTGAAGCGTGGATGCTTGTAAATGAATTGGCAGAGATTATTAAATCAATTGACAAACGACATCTGGTTTCGTCTGTTATTGCTCATAATAAAAAGGCTTTAGATCTTATCGCAGAATATGCTCCTGCGTTGGAGGTTATAGGCATAAACAGCTATGGATCGATAGGTAGTGTCGAAAGGGATGTGAAGGAATCGAAGTATAATGGGGCTTATCTTATCACAGAATGGGGACCAACAGGCTTTTGGGAAACAGATCTTACCTCGTGGGGTGCACCATTAGAGCAAACAAGTGAGGAGAAGAGAATCGTTTACGAGGATCGATACAATAATTATATAGGTGGAGTAGATGCTTGCTTAGGTTCGTTTGTATTCCTTTGGGGACAAAAAGAGGAGCGTACGCCAACATGGTTCTCTATGTTTGTAGAGAGCGGAATAGATGGTTTACCTTTGAATGGCGAGAAAACACCACAGGTAGAGGCTATGCAACGCGTTTGGACAAATCAAGAGCCGGCACAAACTGCTCCGGTGGTAAAACAATTCACAATAGATGGCAAGAAAGCAATCGAAAGTGTGACTGTTCCAAAGAACAGGAAGTTTACGGCAACAGTCGACGTAGAAGATAAAGATGGTGATAAACTGACTTATGTATGGGAAATACTACATGAGGCTACAATCTTAGGCTTCGGAGGTTCATACGAGCCAAGACCGGACAGATTCGGCGAAGTAATCACAACAGACACAAACTCCTGCACATTCTCAATAAGCGAACCTGGTCAGTATCGAGTATATATATATGTATTGGATAACACCGGCTTTGCTTCAACAGCGAATGTTCCTGTATTGATTCAATAGTAATCTAAATAAAATAGACTAAGAGCAACTCTTAGTCTATTTTATATATAATAATATATACCATTACCTTAATAGAATCTTTCTACTAAAAGAGAGAGTCCCACAACAAGTCCAATTTGTCTTTGGCGACACAACTTGCATGTTTTTTTTCTAAATTTGTGGGAGTAGTTTACAAAAAAGGAGATATACAGATATTTTATATTCCTCTCGGAAAGCAAGTAAGGATAATTTACAAGATGAGTAGAACAAAACGACATATTAGTAATGCCATAGAAATACAACGAAAGGAAGGTCTCATTCCCTAAGCACCCGAAAATATAAAGAAGCGATAGTAACCCATGTTGGTGGTGATAATGGTGAGAATTTTTATGTGCCCATGATCAAGTAATGTGGATATATTATAATTCAACTCGGATTGAAAATGGCTTACCCTATGTCGAATTATGTCTGTAATTGCCACTGCTTCTATCATAAATATTACTCCGCGATATGGGTATTATTGTCTGCATCAATAGTGCTTGCATCGAGAAATAGCAAAACGTCTTAAATTAAAATAAATAATAAATTATATGGCAACTGTATTAATTAGAATTGATATTATAACTGTAGATCAAGTAAAAATTGAATCTGATTGTGCATGTCCGAAGTGTGGGGCAAAGTGTAAACAAGTAACTACAAATATTGTAAAATCGGCGAATATTATTCTTCCTGCGAAAAGAGAGCAGGTAGTCGTTACTTGTAACGATTGCGGGAAAAAGATATCAAGATCGCTTTGGGATTCTCGTCTGGCAGAACTTGTCGCAGAGAAGAAACAGCAATTCAAAACTACGTTTTTCCAAAGGTACGGCAGCTTTCTTATAGCTGCGACCATAGTCTTGGGAGGGGGGCTGATTATGATAACTTTGCAGCACAGTGAGCATAAAGAGAATATCAAAAGTATGCAGGAAAATTTTTCTAAGTCTGATTCGCGGACTAGAAATGAACAATGGCTTCCCAACATAAGTGTAGGAGATTATTTGTTTGCTTCCAAATCTTATGGTGAACCAGCATCGCTTTTCAAGGTAGAAGAGATAAATGACGATACGATAGTACTTACGATTTATGAGCGGACTTTTGAAATCAGTGAATATCTGGAATCGGATGCATTGAATAGTTTATTGTTCGACTATTCTCCGTCAGGAAATTATCTTGTTAAAACCAAACCTCTTATTACAAAAGGGATATTGGAAAAGGTATCGGCAGGAATGGACACCCGGGATAATTTGTATATCGAGCAAATAAAGAAGAATAGTCAAAACTGAGAAAAGAACAATCACCCAAAATAAAGTCGCCTGTTGTTTTATATGGGTTAGGCTCGCCCTCTCTTTTGTAATCTTTTATCTTTTAAGAAAGAATCTGCGATACTCCGATTTATCCACTCTTATTTTTTGCCGAAAGTACTTGCTCTCTGCATTATTGTAACCTTCTATGAGTTCTTCATTTTGATTACTTTGACCTTTTTTTATTTCATTAGGCAGTAAATGAGTCCCACTCGCTTTTAATGGCACGATTTGCATATCTTTTTTATTAAATTTGTGTGAACAATTTACAGAATGGGGTTACATATATATAGTTTATACCCCAAAGACAGAACACATTTTCAATTACGTAACATGGACTTATTATCTTTAATCCTATTATGCATAGTCATAATACAGGCCCTCTTTTTCGTGCGGTATATCTATGCACGAAAAACAAAAACCGCTTCAGATCAGGTTTTTGTAGATAAATTCACAGAGTCGAAAGCAGAGTTAAAAACAGAAGACGATTTAACTGAGGGTGAAAGCAAACAGGTTAGTCATGTGGTCGTTTTGAAAGAAAATGATGCGGAAATTCTTGTAAGCAAGATATTGGAATACATGGAGGAGCATAGACCTTATATTGATAGCGGACTTGAATTACGCAACTTGGCAAATGCTCTTAATGTACACCATAGCCATATTACTTATGTACTTAATTCCATTCTAAAACAAAATTTTTACGATTTCATAAACACGTATCGTGTTGAGGAAGTGAAGAAACAATTGAAGTCTCCGACAAACAAATCCTACACAATCCTTTCTATCGCATACGCTTGTGGCTTTAGCGCGAAATCGTCCTTTAATCGCGTCTTTAAGCAGAAGACAGGGCTGACTCCTTTTGAATACAGAAAGTCTGACGAGCAAGAAATTAGCACTTCTAATCTGGAATCTATAGCCTTAGACTAGACGTCCCACTAAATTTCAGTAATCCCGCCGTTTGTCCCACTAAAGAAAATTGGGGCGACACGCCTTTGTGTGTTTTGTTTATTTGCGCACTAATCACATTTAATATAAACACATTTATTAATCGTAAGCAAAATGAAAAAGGAAAAATTATTTGAAAAGTGTGCCCAGAACAAACACACTTTTGGTATTTGCACGCCAGCAAATGTTGGCATCTCTAAAGATGTTTAATCACGGAAAGTAAAATTAACCATTTTGAATTTTAGAATAGTAGAACAATAAAGTAAAAATTATGAGACAAAATTTAATTATGCAATTAAAAGCGAGAAGTGCAAGCTCACCCCATAAGTGGCGTGGCTGGCGACTTCTAACAATTCTATCCATCTTCCTGATGACATTCGGGAATGTGGCTGCACAGAATTGGACAGATACCGATTTTGATGGAAACGCATTGTATTCTTTTTCAGAAGATAAACTAACTGTATCCTTCGTAAACGGATCAACGAGTAGAGCTAATTTCTCTATTCAATTTGATCTTCCTACCGGAGTAAGTGTTGGTACTCCTATTCCTGTTTCGGGAGGAAGTATTGACGTAACTACTACTGGTAGTACTGTTAAATATACATTTGCAAGTGCTTTGACATTAACTCCTGGGGGGATAGTCAAATTTGAAGTACCTGTGATTTTTGGGTGTGGTTCAGAGACTGCAGGAGAGCAGATGCTTTCAATTAAGGCATACTCTGGTGATACCTCGTTTGAAGACACAGATATACCCTATACCATTACAGCAAATTCAGTTACACTAAGACCAAAGAATTCAGAATCTACCATTGAGTTTGATGACTTGGACGAGTATGAAAATTTATCTTTTACAGTATATTCTCTTGGAGGACTTTCTTCCGGTAAAATCACGTTAACTTATAATCAAGCTAATATAGAGATTGATCCTACTAACATTAGTGTGAATGGTACTATTGTTACTGCTACGGCAACTACAGGTAGAATAGAGTTCCCATTTGATAACTTGCTCCCTAATAACGTAGCACAAGAAATAATCATAAAAACAGCTATTTTAAATTGTGAGGCTGGTTCTCTTGCTGTTTCTGCGAGTGTTGATGGGTGTGCTTCTTTATCGAGTAATTTTTCATTCCAGTTATACAAAGACGAAGTAACAACTATACCGCCGCAATTATCGTTCGCGGGAGGAACTTATGTGGATAACCCTACATCAAATACTGCTATTAGTAATAATGACTTTGTTATGGATGGAACAACGGTACATTATTTCCGTGTAAGATATAGAAATGATGGCTCTGAAGCAAATTATATACAGCAATATATTTCAACAGTTCGTACATCTACGGCAATGCTTCTATATATAAATGGCAACCCTTCTTATAGGATAAGAGGTGGAGCACTAGAAACTATATCAGACTTTGACCTTCATAGTCCTATTCGTGGTAACGGAGCTCGAAATGTTTTATCTGCATATACGAGTTTTTCGGGTGCTGCCACAGTTAGAATTTCTGATATAAAGCTTGAAGCAGGTGAAGAAATAGATATCTTTTATCCGGTATCTGGAGGTTTGATTTATGATAACTCAGATTTGACAGAAACTATGGTTGTTAAAGATGTCCTTGCAGATGTCCATTTCTATAGCGCCACAATTCAAGAGGTCAGTAATTCTTGTGGAAAGAGTTCTTCTTTATCATCACATATAGCGAGCTGGGGATATAATTTTCCTCGTTTAATGAATCTCTCATCAGCCTTGACTATTCAAAAAGGAGATTACAGTCCATCTGTTTCAACATTAGCAGTAGTTATTGAATCAAGAGTTCTCGCCGAAAATGAACGCTTTATAGATTTTGTGGTGAGACTTCCAGAATGGTTAGAGCCATTGAATCCAGGTGATATCGAATCCAATTTTAGTGTTGATTTAGATAATAATTCAAAAATAACGATTGCTGAAGCTGGGATACATAATAGCATACTTAACGCATATTATATAAGATTGAAAGCGACGGGGGGCTTGCTTGATTCAGACAATGTTAAGTCTCTTATCAACTTTAATTATAAACTTAGTAGTGCGGCAGATGCTATTAGTGTGAATAAAGAAGATAATATTATTTTTTGGATAGATTGGCATGTAAACCAAACAAGTCCTTCTGCAAACAAAATCAATCTTGAATATTTTACAACAGCTATACAACCAGTAGAACTAATTGTTGATAAAAATGTGAACCTTACTGATTTTAAAGTAAAGCGTACCACTGTTGGATATGTTGATTCAAATAATAATTATATTGCAGATAATAATAATTTAATTGATATTGAGAATGATCCTTATGATGAATCAATGTTCCTGTTGAATGATGAAGGAAAAATGATTTTCGATATCAAAATTGAAAAGTCAGGCAACACCAATTTGTACACTTTGCTCTATACTGAAGGTGGATTTAATCTTAGTTATTTAGAATTTGGAGCAGGAACACTTTCTATAAACAACGCTCCAAGTGGTAACGTTAGTCTCAATAAAATAAATGATACTCAATACTATATAGAAAGTAATAATGCTTTTTCAAATGGTGATGAGGTAAGAATTGAGATTCCTTTTAAAGTCGTCAATGCTTCAAGAGCAAGGGTTGATGTATTACAAGGAGGATGTTATCTTTCATCAACTCCGATTGCACAGAGTGATGTTTTTGCAGCAACATCTCGTTCAAATGAATCAAAAAAAGGATGTTTTTTAGGAACATTCCAATCGAATCTTTTTGCGTTTTGGAGAAGTCAGGGTCAAACGGTTACATTTAATGAGGTAAAAAAGTTTACAAGGATTCAAGTTTCTCTCTTTAGAACTTTAATAGATATAGATTATCCTTCTAGAAATGTATTTAAAAATGAGGTAAGACATGCTGGAGAACCGATACTATGGAAACTAAGAGTTCCTGCTGGTTATGAAATAGAAAATGCATACGTAAATGATTATGATTATAGAGTCCCTGGTTCTTCTATGTTGGATCAAATAAGTGTAAATTATTTACCTACGGGAGAAATCGTTTACGAGTTTTCTCTTGAAAATGTTTACGACAAGAATTATACAGATGTTAATAATATAACAGGTAAATATCCTTATCCTGCAGATAATTTCCAGATAAACCTTAGTGTAGACGTTGTTGTATCATCAGCAGCAAGTGCAGAGACAGAACGCTTCTACACGGACGTTATTTTTAAGAATAATATAACTGGAGCTAATGAAGACATTCGAGGTACTAATTTTGAGGTACGATATACTGGACCAAAAACAATTCTTAATGTAGCACAATCAAATGTAGAATCATTCGGTGATGTTGTGAAAATCAGTCCTGTTCGAATAGAGAATACAGGTGGTGCTGCAACTCAAAGTACGTGGTTATATGTACAAGGTAATATTAAGGATGTAGCATTTGGCACACAAGCTTATCAAGAGTCTGGTCAAACAGGTGGCGAAAGTTATTATTGGATTAAACTTGACAATATTCCTGCAACAAGTAATATTTCAAATGCTATATCATTTGTTTATGATGGTGCCGATGGAACATCAGATGTGAAAATTTATGCACTTTCTAGTCCTGATCCTAGCTGGCCTTCTACATTTGGAGTTGTTGATCCTACCGATTTGGACTCTCGTTCTAAATATTTCGACAATATTACTCAACTTAGTACAGTAAGTGTTAAACACACATATTCTCCAAGAGTTGATGTAAGTCTAGATGTTGATAATGCAGTATTAGCACATGATGTACCGTATGTTCTAACCAGTATCATCAGTACAGCATCATCAGTTAGTGGCGTGAAGAATCCTGTGTTTACAATAAACACACCTGTAGGACAGGCTTATACAGGAGACTTAAAGTTATATATAAACAATACGGAAGTAGAAACATCCGGAGGTCCAGCGAAAACTATCCTTGATGGTATCTTTGGACAAATAGGAGTGGACCCTGATCAAAGCAAGTCTATTACGATTGAGTTAAAGGACGTAATGGCAGCATTGGGTCTAACTGAAAGTAATGGAGACTTTATCTTGAATGGATATAGGGCAGCAAATGTGAATCCTATTACTGAAATTAAAATTGAAGCAGGCTTCAATGCTGAATGTAATACTATTCTAACAGGAATACGTTTTGAAGGAAGTGGAATAGCAGAACCTCTTATGGGTAGTGGCGGTAATTTAGCATTTTCATCTAATAGTAGAAGAATGTTGCCTCCACGTGAAAGTGTATTCTTTGACATCACTACTGTATCCGGAGAGAACACATTTGGCGAATGGGCAAAAACAAGATCTTTTGAGATTACAATAACAAAACGAGGACCAGACCCTGTTGACGCTGGTGCCGAATTTAAGTTAGCATACTTAGATGGCCTATTCAATATGGGTACTGTTACATATACTTCGACTTCAAGTGGTAGTGGTACTGCAACAGTTAGTGGAGGTGCTATTTCTATATCGAGCTTCTTTAATGGAGTAGGAGCGAATGATGGACAAAATGAGTCTGTTACATTTAATATGGATGTTACATTCATTGACTCTGATGCAAATATTGCTATCGTAAAAGATAATCCTATTCAGCCAATTGATGCGGCTGTAGTTGTACAAAGAACATTTGGTACTTGCTCTAACCAACAAGACTTCTATCTTGGAGAACTTGAACAAGACTTTGCAGTTATCATAACGTCACAATCAGTATATGATGTAGCTCCGGGTGAAACGGTTACATTAGAAGTTGCAAATGAATTTGGTAGTGGTGCAACTTATAACTGGTATAAGAACATCTCTAGTGCAAGTCCTGATGCGACAACTAATCCTTGGAATTACCAAATTGTAAATAACGATGCTTTAATTGGTACTGTTGAAGATGTTCTTGTTGAAATCGAAGTAGATGGTGAAACGTATGGTAAGCTACCTGTTAAATTGTTGATTCGTCCTTCTTTGGTCTTTAATGTAGCAGGAGAAATCATCTGTCCTTCTGATCCTCCGGTTAAGACTTTCAGTGATTATATAACAAGTACAGCAGTTTCTGGTGTTACTTATAAGTTCTATGAAGATGAGAATCTGACTTCGGAAGTTACTGACCCGATAGACTTCAGTACAACTAAAAAGTATTATGTACAAAGTTCGGCTACTGTAACTCCAACAGGAAGTACTGCAGGTATGGCAGCATCTTATGACTTTGTTGGTGAGAAGAAAGACTTTACTCTTACAGTATTGACTAGTCTTACTATCGCTCCGATTAAGAAATATCATGAAGAAGGCAAAACGTTAACTCTGGAAGCTAATGTTACAGGCTTTACTGCTGATCATTATACTTATGTATGGATGAAGAAGGCAGTCGGTGATCCAAACTTCACTGTTGTTGGTGGCAATACTAGTACATATACTACCGGTGGTGCTGCAGCAGCTGCTGAGAACCATGATGAGTATCTTGTTATTGTAACAGCGTTTGATGCTTCTAACAATCCTATTGGTTGTGGTGAATTAGGTGTTGAGGTAATTGTTTACCCATCATTAACGATTACAACTACGGGAATGTCTATCTGTCCTTCGGATAATATCATTACGATAGACCTAACTGACTTTGTTGCTCCTGCTGTTCCTGCTGATGGTGTAAGCTATAGCTACTATACAACTTATAGTGGAGGTACGCTAAGTGGTGCTATCTCTGATCCAACAAATGTGGTAACTCCTTCTGCTGCGACTGTATACTATGTACGCAGTTCAGCGACAAAGGATGTTGCAGGAGTTGCTTTAGCTGACGGTGTAATTCATTCTGCTGACGTAGAAGGAATCGTAATAGATGTATTGAAAGATCTTTCACTAATTATTACAGGAGAAAGAAAGATGGTTGGTGAAGTAATTGACTTAGTAGTGGATATCGCTGCTGCTGATTATGATCCGGCTAATACATACACTTACCAATGGCAACGATGGGATGGAGTCGACTTCGTTGACATCGCCGGTGCAACAACAGAAACATACAGAGTAACATCTTCGGCTAATATCCTTCATGATGGTTACAGATATCGCGTATTAGTTCGCGAAGAAGATTCATTCCTTGATTTGGTTGGCTGTGGTAGTTTGGCAACAACTCTTATTGTAAGTCCGATACCTGGTGATACTTATATCGTTGATATAATTCCTGCTGAAGGTATAACTATCGACCGTCATTGGGGTGAGCATCCTGTAAGAGAAGGTTATGACTTCAAGATTGTATTGTTAGATGTTTCTAAGGAAATACATGGAGACTCTACACTTGTTGTACTTGTAAACAATAAGCCTCTTGCAAGATATCGCGACAGATATTACATCATTGACAATATCTTCGAAGACAAGGAAGTAAGATTCGTATTCAGAGAGAACACAGTATCAAATCAGTCTGTGACTGTTAGCGATGTTACTGTTCGCGCTGAGAACAAGAGAATCTTTATCTCATTGCCGGATAATCAAAAGGTACAAATCTACAATGTGATGGGTGCTTTGATTTATGACAATGACTTGCACGCTGGTGATCACAACGTTTATGTCTTCGCAGAAGGTGTTTATATTGTGAAAGTCGGAAACACACAAGTAAAAGTCTTGGTTAAATAAGTGATAATTAATACGGGCACGGACATAGCCGTGTATAGAATTTTGTAAATGTGCAAAGCCATGTTGACCGTGAGGTTAGCATGGCTTTTTTATTTGATGAAGATTGCTTAGCAGCGATACAAAAAAAGGGATATCCGAATCGGATATCCCTTTGCTGTATATAATTACTTTCCCGCCTTACATTCTTTCCGGCACTTCTATTCCTAATAACGCCATGCCCGACTTTATTATCCTTGCCACGTTTGTGGATAGGACTAAGCGGAACTTCTTCAGTTCTTCGTTCTCTTCGCGTAAGATTGAGAAGTCGTGATAGAATTGATTGTACTCCTTTACTAAGTCGTAGATATAATTAGCTATAAATGCAGGACTGTATTCTGTACCCGCTTCCTTTACGGTAACGGCGAAGTCGGCAACCATCTGTATCAATCCCTCTTCCTTCTCCGAGATCGCAATCGATGTCGGTAGTTGTTCCGGCAACGCAATACCCTGTTCTGCTGCTTTGCGGAGAACAGACTGAATACGTGCATAAGTATATTGAATGAACGGACCTGTATTCCCATTAAAGTCGATAGACTCTTTTGGGTTAAAGGTCATATTCTTGCGTGGGTCAACCTTTAGGATGAAATACTTCAATGAACCAAGACCAACAATCTCGGCAATTTTTTCAGCCTCTTCCTTTGTTAGTCCGTCCAGCTTGCCCAACTCATTAGATATATCGCGTGCTGTGCTTATCATTTCTTCCATAAGCTCGTCGGCATCTACTACTGTTCCCTCGCGGCTCTTCATCTTTCCCTCAGGAAGTTCTACCATTCCGTAAGAGAAGTGAACCAATCCTTTTCCAAACTCAAAGCCAAGCTTATCCAATAGGATAGACAATACTTGGAAGTGATAATTTTGTTCGTTGCCCACTACATAAATCATCTTATTGATTGGGTAGTCGTCGAAACGAAGTTTTGCCGTACCAATATCCTGTGTCATGTAAACAGACGTACCATCTGAGCGAAGCAACAACTTTTCGTCCAAGCCATCGCCTGTCAGGTCGGCCCAAACCGAATCATCATCGCGACGATAGAACACGCCCTTATCCAATCCTTCGAGAACTTTTCCTTTTCCTTCGAGATATGTTTCAGACTCGTAGTAAATTTTGTCGAAATCTACACCCATCTTCTTATATGTTTCGTCGAAACCTGCGTACACCCAGTTATTCATACGCTTCCAAAGAGAAACAACCTCCTCGTCGCCTGCTTCCCATTTAAGGAGCATCTCGCGTGCTTCCGCCATAAGGGTAGATTGTGCTTCCGCCTCTTTTGTGGTTAAGCCTGATGCCTCGAGAGTTTTAAGTTCCGCTTTATAATGCTTGTCGAACAATACGTAGAAATCACCAATCAAGTGATCGCCCTTCTTTCCTGTCGATTCGGGAGTTGCCCCTTCGCCCCATTTCTGCCATGCGAGCATCGACTTACAGATATGAATACCACGGTCGTTCACGATATTAGTCTTCACCACCTTGTAGCCATTCGCTTTCATAATCTCTGCCAGGCTATAACCAAGCAGATTATTACGAACGTGACCCAAGTGAAGAGGTTTATTTGTATTAGGCGAAGAATACTCAATCATAACTAATTGTGAATTCTCCGTTACAGGCACGATACCATAATCAGCAGTCGCATTAATACTGTTAAGCAAATCAACCCAGCAAGAAGCTGAAACGGTAAGGTTAAGGAAGCCTTTGATAACATTAAACTCGGTCACTGCCGATTCATTCTTTTGCAAATACTCGCCAATATCCTGAGCCGTTTGTTCAGGTGATTTCTTTGATGTGCGGAGGAAAGGGAATACTACCAATGTGAGGTGTCCCTTAAACTCTTTCTTAGTCTTTTGCAACTGAATCTGTTCGGCTGCTATATCTGTGCCGTAAAGTTCTTTTATACCGGCAATAACTGCATTAGTTATTTGTTGTTCTATGATCATAATCAATATGTTCTATCGTTCAAATATTATTCGGCTGAAGACGGAATCAAGCGAGCAGACAAATCAGGAGTCGGCATATCAGGATCTAACGGGAACATCGGACGCTGAATACGTTTGTACGGAAGATTATGCAAATCTTGATTTACACCGCCATACGTTAGTGCCATCACCCAACCTCTTTGCATATCGTACCATTCAGGAACTAAATAGCCTAACTTAACGACAACAATATCTGTATTTTTCGGGTCCAAACCTAAGTCTGTCATTTGTACTTCTCGGTGGAAACCTCTACGTATGTCGGTAACAATAACCGAAATGCTTCCTATCTTCACTACTACTTCCGAATTACCGGGAACATCTTTAATCGCAGTAACTATACCCGACAATTCAACAGGAGGAGAATAACGATCATCTACTGCTGCTCCCGCTTTACCTTTTACCCGATTACCTATTCCCGCTTCTTTTGCAAGTGCTACGAATTCAGGACCAGGGATAGAAGCGTAAATCATACTTGGACCGTTTGCTGTTTTGAATTCTTTTCTTTTCAATATCTCGGTGATAGTCCAAGTAACATCACCTGCACCTCCTGCGGTCGGATTATCTCCCGTATCGCTGATAAAGAAAGGACGTTGTTCTTTCGGAGCGGCAACCGCTTGGTCTAAACTTTCGCTTAATGTAGCAACCGGAGCAACAAACTCAAACTCTTTACGAACATTCCAGAAATGGCTTGCCACCTCTTCCGTTGTTTTGATTAATTCATCTTTATCATCTCCTGTAAACATGACAACTGCGTGGTTGCGTGGTTCATCCGCCCAGGCATATCCAATCCAAAAGCCACCATCAATTACGCCCTTGCGTTCTGTCGCAGGTTGAATAGATTCTGACAATGACTTTGCAGGCTCTACACGTGTACTTGTTTGTTCTCCAGGTAATAATATAGGAATCGGAATCCATGCTTTATAAGCAGGCTTTCCTTTCCCCGACTCCAAACGATCCATTAAATTGGTTACGGCACGCTCTCTGGACTCCATCGAATCCTCGTGAGGAGATAAGCGATAACAAGTAATTAAGTCGGTACTCTTTGCCAGACGCTCGGTAACATTTCCATGAGGGTCCATACAAGTAGAGATTAAAACATCTTTTCCGACAAGCTCACGAACACGAACCAGGAAGTCGCCTTCAGGATCGTCCAATCCGACAACGCTCATCGCTCCGTGAATATCTAAAAACAAGGCGTCATAAGGAAGATTTTCCCCTAAAAGCCCCAATATCTGTCCTACTAACGATTCATAAGTTTCAAGTGTAAGCGCACCCCCTGGAGTCGCACTCGCAGTCATTGCAGGAAGCCAATTTGCACGCTCCAACATAGGAGAGCCATCTTTGAAAAAGGAATAAAAGTCCATTAGTTGCGAACCAGTACGTTTACGAAAAGCATCTTCGGCAGTTAATGCCGGAGAAAATGTACTACTCTCGATTGCAATACCGGCAATACCTACACGCGGTTTTTCTTTTTCTTTTGCACAACCCGACAATAGGAACAACGCAGTTAAAGGCAGGATAAACAATAATTTCTTGATGATCGTTTTCATACTATATATTAAATGAGTAAAAAATTAATGCTCAAAGTTAATAATAATAGTTTATTCACTAAAATCCGTATGTCAACGGACAGGACAAACACATCTAAAGGCATCATCAGAACTCTGCCGGTGCTTTTGTTCCGGAACAAAAACACCAACAGAACTCTCGGGGAGCTTTTGTTTCGGAACAAAAGCAAGGATATCAGTCTTTTAGGGCATTTGTCGTGAAATCTTGCTTTCCCGACAATAAAAAAACTTTAGTATTTTTGTAACAACGCAGTGAGCAGCTCCGTCTTCACTTTAGAAACTCACTAAATGATTAAACTTATGAAAACAAAGTATCTTTTGGTTTTAGCTTTTGCTCTTATTACACAATTGGGATATGGTCAGAAGAGCGTGGACGATCTCTTTAAGACATTCGCGGGCAAGGAAAATGTGGAGCACGTGTCTATTGGTGGATTTGTGATGAAGATGGTAAGCATTTTTAAGAACACTATGGGCGTGACGGGTGTAGAAGTATTGTCGTTAGACGATTGTAGTGAAGATGTGAAGAATGATTTTCAGAACGCAGTAAGGTCGTTGAAAGACCCGACTTTCGAGAGGATGGTTGTAACAAATGAAGGAAAGGAACGCGTGGAAGTGTTGATAAGGATAGAGAATGAGGTGATACGTGAGGTGGCTATGATGGTCACAGGAGAGGATTACGCCTTAATCCGTATCAAGGGGAAGATAAAGAAATCCGACATCGAGAAATTATCTAAAAAGAATTTCTAAAAATGGATTCCGAGAGCTTCAAACGCCGATTCTTACCATTGCACCAAAGGTTGTACAGGATTGCTTTTGCAATGACCGAGAACGCCAATGATGCTGAGGATATTGTTCAGGATGCTTACTGCAAACTATGGGACAGAAGGGACGAATTGGATAGCGTGATAAATGCGGAAGCCTTTTGTGTGACGTTGGTCAAGAATATGTGCCTCGACCTACTACGCTCGGCAAAGTGCAACAGGCGGGAGGAAGATGTTACAGAAAACCTGACTTTGCATTCTGAGGAATCGACCGACAACGGAGTGATAGAACAGGAGAATATGAATATGATAAACAGTCTGATCGACGAATTGCCGGAGAATCAGCGACAGGTAATCAGACTAAGAGGAATAGACGAATGTTCGATGGAAGAGATAGAATTGATTACAGGATTAAGTGCCGTTAATATACGGGTATTGCTGTCGCGGGCACGAAAGACGATACGAACAAAATATGAAACACTTTTGAGTTATGGACGATAAACTGATACAACAATTGCTTGATGCTTTCTATAACGGAACGACAACCGAAGAGGAGGAGCGTGCGCTGAAGGCTTTCTTTCTTGATAATAAGGATGTACCTGAGCATTGGACTGACGAACAAAGGGTGTTTAGGGCGATAGTGTCGGAGGCAATGGTGGATGTTCCCGAAGGCTTTGCCGAAAGGTTGGAGAAATCGGTCGACGGACATATCGCAAGACGAAAGAGTGTATCGCTTCGCAGCATCGGATATTGGGTGGCAAGTGTTGCCGCCGTCGGATTGATATGCATAGGATTATTTATGAATGAGGGAAGTTATCCTGTTCAGGACGATAATCTGATTGCGGATACTTATAAGAATCCTGAGGAAGCCGCGATTGCTGCTCAAAAGGCATTAATACTTATCTCGTCTAATCTAAATAAAGGAATGAAGCAACTTGATATGGCAAGTAGCGAAATGAATAATGTAAATAGAATATTGGAAGAACAATTAAATAATAGATAAACAATTATGAAAGCAAGATATATCATTTTAGTAATAGCACTGTTTAGTGCGGCGACGTGCTTCGGACAAAATAAGTTGTTCGATAAGTTTTCTGAAATGGATAATGTAACATCTGTATACATTTCGAAGGCAATGTTCCAAATGTTGCCGAATATAGATGCGGGTGGTCTTAACCTTGGAGATATGAAGGAAAAAATTGAATCGCTTAAGATTCTCACCACAGAGGATAAATCAACAGCAGAAAAGATGCGCAAGGATTTCTCTTCCCTTGAGAAAAGAGACAGAGAGGAATTGATGCGCGTAAGAGATGGCGATACACGGGCGACCTTCTTTGCCATAAAGGATGGCGATACAATTACTGAATTATTTATGCTGGCAGACAGCGATGATAATTTTGTTATTATCCAACTGTTGGGAAGATTTACTCTGCAAGATATACAGAATATTACGAATGTCGTATCGAAATGAAATTGACTGAGGAACTAAAGCATTTTATAGAAGCGCATAGGCAGGACGACCCTATGCGCTTGTTGCTTGATGCAGCACGCTATCCCGAGATAGATGTACCGTTCGTTGTGGAACAAATTACTGCACGGCGTCAGGTGCGCGATAAGCTGCCATCATGGTATGAGAATACGAAGCTTATCTTCCCTGCAAAGATTGCGGCGGAGCAATGTTCCTCCGAACAGACAGCATTGTATAAGCAACGATTGGTTGAGGCAGACTCTCACTTGTGCGACTTAACAGGGGGCTTGGGGGTCGATAGTTATTATTATTCGCAGAAAGTGAATCGGGTCACATATATAGAACGCTTCCCATCGTATTGCGATGCCGCCCGACATAATTTCTCTGCCCTTGGTGCATCGAATGTAGAAGTCATTGAAGGAGACGGAACAGAGATTGCCGGCACACGTGAAGGCGTGGACGTTTTCTACTTAGACCCTGCAAGGCGTGGCGAAGGAAATAAGCGTGTATTTGCTTTGACCGATTGCGAACCTGATTTGCTATCGCTGCTGCCTGTTCTGTTGAGAAAATCTCGGAAAGTGATTGCCAAGATTTCTCCGATGGCAGATATAAAGATGCTGCTCGAGCTACTGCCGGAGATTGTTGCCATACACGTTCTCTCCGTAAAGAATGAATGTAAGGAGTTGCTTCTTGTAATGGATGAGTCAGGGGAGGCTGCACCAACGATAACCTGTGTGAACTACACCACAGATGGTAGTGAACAATCTTTCTCCTTTACTTTGGAAAATGAACATAATGCGATAATCAATTGTGCCAATGCGGTCGGGAGATATTTATACGAGCCAAATGCTTCCATCTTAAAGGCAGGCGCATTTAAGTCGCTTACCTCGTCCTTTCCTGTTAAGAAGTTGCATGTAAGCAGTCACCTTTATACATCAGATGTGTTGCTGGACAATTTCTCAGGTCGCTCGTTCATTGTAGAGGAAGTCTTTCCCTTTTCGTCAAAGCTATGCAAGCAGATAGCCAAATCAATACCACAAGCAAATATAACAGTACGCAATTTCCCTATGACGGTAGAAGAGCTACGTAAGAAGACAAGCATAAAAGAAGGCGGAGAGGTTTATCTGTTTGCCACTACTCTCCGAACTGACGAGCGAGTATTAGTCAGATGCAGTAAGTCCTGATTTTAATTATTTATTTATTGTCATATCTTTGCAGCTCATCTGTTGAAAATTATATTATGAACTGGTTTACAGAAGTGCTGCATACTCATTCGTTTATTCAAGCTGTTGCTGTTATATCTATGGTTGCAGCTATAGGATTGTATTTAGGACGATTGAAGTTTTTTGGTGTTTCGCTGGGTGTCACGTGCGTTTTCTTTGCAGGAATCGTGGCAGGGCATTTCGGCATTGCACTTAATAAGGAGATGCTGGGATTCGCCCAGAATTTTGGATTGATTCTGTTTGTTTATACGCTGGGGTTGCAAGTCGGTCCCGGTTTTTTTTCGTCCCTTATGAAGGGTGGCATCAAACTAAATATGCTTTCTCTGTCTGTCATTCTGGTTGGTACGTCTCTTGCTATCGGTTTACATTATACAACAGGTATCTCTATTGAAACGATGGTCGGACTTTTGTCGGGGGCGGTAACTAATACTCCGGCTCTTGGTGCTGCTCAGCAGACCTTGTTGCAGATTTCTCCTGAAAGCATTGACTCCGTCTCAGATATGGCTCTCGCCTGTGCGATTGCTTATCCGCTGGGAGTTCTCGGTGTTATGCTTGCGATAGTATTGATGAGAAAACTCTTTGCAAATAATACAGAGGAGGCAGGTGCTGACGTAAAGACAAAGGATACGCATACTCATGTTGCAGAATTTCATGTGAGTAATCCTGCAATATATGACAAGAACGTCGGCGACCTAAAGAAAATTACCAATAAGCATTTCGTTATATCACGTATGTGGAGGGATAATAAACTTAGTATTCCTGCATCCGATACTCTGCTAAAGGAAGGGGATAGATTGCTCATAATATCAATCAAGTCTGATGTCGAAGCGATAAGGACTTTGTTTGGAGAGCAAGAGAATGTGGACTGGAACAAGGAAGATATTGATTGGAATGCGATAGACCCGAAACTGATTTCAAAGCGTGTGATTGTCACCCGTGAGCGTGTGAATGGTGTAAAGCTCGGTTCGCTGAGACTACGTAATCTTTATGGCATAAACATCACTCGCATAGATCGTGCCGGAATAGACCTCTTAGCATCGCCAAATCTTGTACTGCAAATAGGCGACCGCCTGACAGTAGTAGGAGAAACGAATGCGGTAAAGAGTGTGATAAAGATTCTTGGAGATCAGGAGAAACGCTTGGACAATCCTAATCTGCTATCAATATTTATCGGGATAATGATAGGTGTGATTCTTGGGGCGATGCCTATTACGTTCCCTGGAATGAGCGAGCCTGTTAAGTTAGGCGTAGCAGGAGGTCCTATTGTGGTAGGTATTCTTATCGGAGCATTTGGCCCTCGTCTGCATCTTACCACTTATACTACCCAGAGTGCGAACCTTATGATGCGTCATCTTGGTATCGTTATATATCTTGCGTGTCTGGGACTTGCTTCCGGTTCGCAATTTTTCGAGACACTCCTTAAGGCGGAAGGAGCGATGTGGATAGGCATAGGCTTTTTCCTTACTATAGCTCCTGTTATGCTGGTATCATTTATTGCATATAAGTTCTTCAAGGTAGGGTATGCTAATAATGTCGGTATGATATGCGGTTGCATGGCTAATCCAATGGCGTTGACTTATGCAAATACAACAGTAGAAGGCGACGAGCCTTCGGTGTCGTATGCAACGGTTTATCCCCTCTCGATGTTTGTCCGCGTTATAATAGCACAAGCTATAATACTTATTTTTGTCTAAATTAATTCCTTGTAAGTATGTTAGTTTCTTTTTTCTATATACTCCTCTTTTACTTTTTAGGCGAGCTGGTCAGTTACTTTATTAATGGTTTCCTACCGGGAAGTATTCTTGGGATGATATTCCTGTTTATGGCACTTTTCTTTAAAGTGATTGATGTGCATAAGGTAAAGGACGCTTGCCAATTTATGACTAAGAATATGGCTGTATTCTATGTTCCGGCGGGCGTGGGACTGATGACGTCGGTCGGCGTACTTGCCGAGTCGTGGCTTGTGATAACAGTAGTGATAGTCGTTACTACAATACTCGTAATGGCGACAGTCGCCATTGTCCAACAAAAGATGGGAGGCAAGGAGGGGCATCATGATTAATCCTTTACATACTGAACTCTTTATCCTTACTCTGGTGATTGGCGTCTACATTGCTGCCTGTGCATTGTATCATAAGACGCGCCTGCTGATTCTTAATCCTCTTATGACTTCCGTTGTCCTTCTAATCATCGTCTTGCAGATGTTTGGCATCGAGTATGAAGTCTTTAATCAGGGTAGCCGTATCCTCAACTTTATGATGGGGCCAGCCATTGTTGCCTTAGGATATGTTCTCTATGAACAAATGCGATATATAAGGGGAAATGTTATATCGATACTGACATCTGTCTTTGTCGGCTCGGTGGTCGGGATTGTCAGCGTTACAGCGATCTGTATGCTGATGGGTGCTGATGAAACGCTGATTTATACACTACAGCCTAAGTCGGTTACTATACCGATTGCGATAGATATTGCCGAGAAGGCAGGCGGTATACCTTCCATAACCACAGTTGTCGTTGTAGGAGTAGGATTGTTCGGCAGTATAGTAGGTCCGTTTGTGTTGAAAACATTGGGTATCGAGAACAAGATCGCCAAAGGCTTGGCGTTGGGTTCGTCTGCTCACGCAATCGGAACAACATCTGCCATTCAGCTTGGGGCGATTGAGGGAGCAATCAGCGGACTTGCTATCGGGATCATGGGAGTTATGACAGCATTGCTTGTGCCAATCATTAATATTATCCTATCGTTGTTCTAAGCAGGTTTATCTGCACATTTTCATTAATTCCTCTATCACTTCAGCGTCGTATCCCATTTCTGTGGCTGTGAGCAGATCATTGCGTGCAGACTCACGCTCATACTGAGCAATCTTAATCTTTGCCCGTAAGACATAGGTTGACGCCGATTGAGTGGAAGAGGCAAATACTCTGTTGATATCTGCCATTGCACGTGCATTTCTTTCCATCATAAAGTATAAATCGGCGCGACTTTCATAGAGAGGCCAATGTCTTGGCATTTCATCGATAAGGTAATTGTATATCCGTTCGCTCTCGTCATAATTACCTCGCAGCTTCTCTAGTACAGCGAAGCCTATGCGTCCGTTCAGAGTCTTATCATTAATAAGGAGTAGTTTGTCGAAGTCGGACTCAGCCTCGATAAAGTTCTTGTTTTGCAAATGCAATAATCCACGATAGTATAATGCGTCCTGATTGTTATTATCAGCAAACAACAACGAGGTATAATCGGCTATTGCCTTATCCTTCTCCCCTATCTCGGCGTAAAGTGATGCACGATTGGATAGCACCATGATATCCATAGGATGGCGTGCGAGTGCCGTTGTGTATGAGAATAAAGCATCTTCAACCTTACCCTGTCTGCGTTGTATCGTGCCAAGATTGGACAACAAGGCGTAGTTGTGTGGATTGCCCGGCTCAAGTCTCATTGCCTGGCGTAGAGATTCCTCCGCTGCCGGCAAATCCTCCTTATCCAGATACTCATAACTTTTATCGATTAGCTCCTCATAAGTCTGTGCAGACATTGCCGCAGGTAGCAGTAACAATATAAATAACACCAATACTCTCATACGCTCTTTTTTAACTGTCGTCAAAACTAAACAAATAATCCGTGAATAATAAATAAACAAGTTATTTCTTGGATTGAAACCAAACCTGTCTTTAATCAGGCATAAAGACGAGTTTTACAAGGTTGAGACATTAGATGTGTTGAAAGAGATTGCTTGCAGGTTGAAAGTGAATGATAAATTTTAACCAAAGAATCGTTCTCTTAACAAATAGATTTTGTTTCTTTGCAAAAAATGGATTATTATGGCACATAAAGCATCAGATATAGCAAAAATAATATTGAAACTGTCAAATCCAGATGTCGGAGATATTATTTCTAATTTGAAACTTCAAAAACTATTATATTATGTTCAAGGCTTTGCCCTTGCAATGTATGATAAGCCCTTATTTGATGAAGATATAGAAGCGTGGATGTATGGGCCTGTTGTTCCTTGTGTATATCAAGAATATAAAGAATTTGGCTCTGGAGCAATAGAGTTCGATTCAGATTTTGAAATTCCAAAGACGATAACAGAGGAGGATATTAGTCTAATAAAAGAAGTTTATGATGTTTATGGTCAATACTCCGCTTTGAAATTAATGAATCTTACTCACGATGAATCTCCTTGGAAAAGCACACAGACTGGTCAGGGTAATGTTATAGAACAAGCAGAGATGCTGTCCTATTTCAAAACAAGGATTTGTTGATGACGAAAATTAAAAAGCCGACATCTAATAAAGGGGCAAATATACAACAACCTGAAGTTAGGTATAATAATATCGATTACCCAATTTTTTGTTTTAAACATCTGCACAAAGATTACTCCTTGAGTAAATGTGAAGATTCTGAGAAAAAAAACTTTGTAAGTCAATTGGTGTTATTAAGCAGTCATACTTGGAATGATATTCAATTAGCCCCTAAACATGGGCTTGGTTCTGAGAAAATAAATTTATCTTCAATCAAAGCAAGTTTACCTGTGTCTTTTACTGAAGAAGTGAAGCATCTTTTAGCTTTTAGATTTGATGGTAAGAAAGCTTTTGTTGGATTCCGTAGTGGGTTTATATTCCACATCTTTTATCTTGATCGAGATTTTACCTTGTATCAGCACTAAATAACTCATGCACCCTAATCAGAGTGTGCAAATCTTGGACTTTTTTTGAAGTAGCAAGGTGGCAAAAGCCAAAAGGGGTTACCTTCTCTTGTTGAGCCTACCCATCAATCTTTACCCCTCTTCGCACAATTGTTGCGAGATTTCCTGCCATGTCAGGCAAGTTCAAATCACGTATTTCTTGTGTGAACATCATTGATCGCATTCATTTGTGCAGGTTGTTGTTCTAATATATATACCTGAGCAGACAAATTCAGATTATGTGCATAATAGTTGCTATGAAACGAGAAGCGGCCGTGCAGGAAACCCAACACGACCGCTTTCTATTATTATATCATCCTATCTTCTTATAATGGTGGATAAAGGATTACATCTACAACTTCTATTTCGAAGATTAGCGTAGAATAAGGCTGAATATTACCTTGTCCTGCTCTTCCGTATGCTAAATGCTGAGGAATCCATACTTCCCACTTATCCCCTTTACGCATGTGCTGAAGAACGACTGTCCATCCTTCTATGGGGCGCATATAGCCGGTAGGATTAGTTGTTGAATAATTGGCTGAGTGTGCGCTTACCGCAAATCTTAAAGGATTTCTATCGCCCTTTACATTCTGATCAAAGAGTGTTCCGTCGATAAGTGTTCCTTTGTAATGAGCAGTCAGGCGACTAGAGTAGTTCAATACCTCGCCGCTTCCTTCTTCCAATACTTTATAGTATACAAAGCCATTATTACCTTCAGAGTCTATTCTTTGATAGCCCGGATTGTTTGCCAGATCAGCAAATGCTTTATCATTTAATTCTTTCCACTCTTCATTATAAGGAGTTTTTTCATCCTTACTACATGAGGATAATATTACGGCGAAAGCCATAAAGAGAAAACAGATGTACTTCTTCATTATTATTCGGTTATCTTTTTCAATAGTGTCTTCATGCTTACCTTCTCAGTAATGATGTCATGAAGTTTATCTATGCTCACACGTTCCTGCTCCATTGTATCACGGAAGCGGATTGTTACGCAGTTATCGTTTAATGTATCGTGATCGACAGTTATACAATAAGGAGTTCCGATCGCATCCTGACGACGGTAACGCTTACCGATAGAATCCTTCTCGTCATATTGACAACGGAAGTCGAACTTCAACTTATTGATAATCTCCTCTGCTTTATCAGGCAGACCGTCTTTTTTCACCAAAGGCAATACGGCAAGTTTGACAGGAGCCAATGCTGCAGGCAATTTCAACACAACACGTGTTTCTCCATTCTCTAGTTGCTCTTCACAGTACGAACCTGCTATGATGCTAAGGAATACACGGTCAACACCGATAGATGTTTCGATAACGTATGGAGTATAGTTCTTGTTTAACTCCGGATCAAAGTATTGTAACTTCTTTCCTGAGAATTGCTCGTGCTGACTCAAGTCAAAATCTGTACGGCTGTGGATACCTTCCACTTCCTTGAAACCGAAAGGCATTTCAAATTCGACATCAGTAGCTGCGTTAGCATAGTGAGCCAATTTCTCGTGATCGTGGAATCTGTACTTCGCATCGCCAAAGCCCAAAGCCTTGTGCCACTTCAAGCGAGTTTCTTTCCATTTCTTGAACCATTCCATCTCTTCGCCAGGGCGAACAAAGAATTGCATTTCCATTTGTTCGAACTCACGCATACGGAAGATGAATTGACGAGCAACAATCTCATTACGGAATGCCTTACCTATCTGAGCGATACCAAAAGGAATCTTCATGCGACCTGTCTTCTGTACATTAAGGTAGTTAACGAAGATACCTTGTGCAGTTTCAGGACGAAGATAAATCTTAGACGCACCTTCAGCTGTAGAACCCATCTCTGTCGAGAACATAAGGTTGAATTGGCGAACGTCTGTCCAATTACGTGTTCCCGATATTGGACAAGCTATTTCGCAGTCGATAATTAAATCGCGAAGATCTACTAGGTCAGAATCGTTAAGAGCCTTAGCGAAGCGAGTGTGAATCTCTTCGCGCTTTGCCTGATACTCAAGTACACGTCCGTTTGTGGTACGGAATTGTGCTTCGTCGAACGAGTCGCCAAACTTCTTCGCAGCCTTAGCTACCTCTTTATTTATTTTGTCGTCAATCTTAGCTAAATGGTCTTCGATAAGAACATCAGCACGATAACGTTTCTTTGAATCTTTATTGTCAATCAAAGGGTCGTTGAATGCGTCCACGTGTCCGGAAGCCTTCCAGATGGTTGGGTGCATAAAGATAGCAGAATCAATCCCGACTACATTGTCGTGAAGTAGGGTCATGCTATCCCACCAATATTTCTTAATATTATTCTTCAACTCTGCACCGTTTTGACCATAGTCATAAACAGCTCCTAATCCGTCATAGATTTCCGAAGAAGGAAATACGAATCCATATTCTTTACAGTGTGAGACTAATTTCTTAAAAACATCTTCCTGTGCCATATTTAAGCTTTAATTTTAAATGTCTAATAATTTGATGGATACAAAGTAAGTGATTTTTTGATAAAGAGCCGAACATTACGTCCCTTATCTACCTTTAGTACGTGAACGAGCCGCCTCCGAGGAACTCTCTGAGCAGTGATGTTTTCGGCAAATCAGTATCAGGCATATAATTGAAATAGCGGAGGAAACGCAGCAAGCGATAAGCCTCAGCATTCTCTGGGTCGGACTCCTGCACTTCCATAAGTATCGGCTCAGCGAATTTGCGTAGAGCAGCCAATTCGTATGTCATTGCACTATTAAATACCGCATCGGCATTCTCCTGATAAGGGAATATCCATTTGTCCTCGCCTCGCCTTACGCTTTCCCAGCGTGAGATTGTATCCTTTGCAGAATAGTTGCGGAAGCGATAATCGCGCACGATACGTCGGAGCAGACGATTGTCTGTCGTAGGAATCCAATTGTGATTATCCAGCGATATTGTGGTCAGTGCTGAGGCATAAATGCTATACTTTGTTTTGTCATCTATTATAGATGTAAGTTCGGGGTTGAGGGCATGAATACCTTCAATCACCAACATAGAGTTCTCTTTTAGCTTTAGAGATTTGCCCTTGTAGACGCGTTGCCCTGTGTTGAAGTCGAATGTCGGTAGATTAATCTTCTCTCCTTTCAGCAGCTTCTCGAGGTCGCTGTTGAAGTATGGCAAGTCTAAGGCATACAGAGATTCAAAGTCGTACTCGCCATCCTCGTCTCTCGGAGTATCTTCTCTGTTGAGGAAGTAATCGTCGAGCGATATTGCCACCGGACGTAGCAGGTTGGTAATTAGTTGTACCTCCAATCGCTTGCAGAAGGTTGTCTTTCCTGACGACGATGGACCGGATATCAGTACAATCCTCACACCATCCTTGTATCGCACGGCAATCTCTTCGGCAATCTTTGCGATTTTCTTTTCTTGTACAGCTTCAGACACCTTTATTAGTTCTGATGCCACGCCTTTTTTGATTGCCAGATTGAGGTCGCCTACGTTATTCATTCCTACCATACGCTGCAGGTCGAGGTGTTCTTTGTAGACTTCGAACGTCTTATCTTGACGAATAACCGGTTCAAGTTCTTCCGGATTACTTTGCTTTGGAACGCGCAGCAATACACCATCGTGGTAAGGCTCGATGTCGAACAACTTGATATATCCTGTCGAAAGAGTTAGACAGCCGTAGAAGAAATCCACATATCCGTCAAGCTCAAAGTATGACGTATAAGCCATTCCGGCAGTTTCAATAAGCCGTGCTTTGTCCTTCATCCCGAGAGAATGAAACAGCGTCGCCGCTTCTTCGGTACGAACTCTTTTATGATTGAATATATGATCGGCATCTATCAGTTCATGCATCCGTACCTTTATCTTGTCTGTCGTTTGTTGTGTTATCTTCTCCCCATTCTCGATAATGCAATAATAGCCTCTGGATACAGGATGCTCGAGGTAGAGAGTTGCCGACGGCAGAACGTCGTTCACAGCCTTCGCGAAGATATGGCAGAGTGAACGCACGTAAGTACGCATACCCGATTTGTAGGTGTAATCCATAAATTCGACATCTTTTTCTTGCCAGCAACGATATTGCAAGCCTTCGACCTTGTTATTAACAAGAGCATCCAATGGTTGATATTTGAGAGGAGAGCCAACCAGATTGTATATTTCCAAAAGCGATGCGCCCGTCGGCACGTCTTGGTATGAATTATTGTTCTTGCAGTAAATTCTGATAGTGTCTGCCATAATAATAGCCTTGTATTTAATTATTCGATTGTTAAAGTTATAAAGATTAATCTAATACACAATCAATATGGGACGATGCAAAACTTAAAAAATCAATGACAGGACTAAAAGACATCTGTAAACGAGGGTCAGGCTCTAAGTATTAATCTGTAAACTTTTTTAAGACAATGACTACAGTTCACTTCTTTGAAATAGTGATAGGGTGTTTGTCCCATAGTGTTGGGACAGTTGTCCCAACACTATGGGACGAGAGTGTGATAAAATCTTGCGTCTAAAAGTGTCGGAGCAAGAAGGCGATGTATAGTCTCGCCCCTGCGAGTATTGTGTTCAGTA
>JGI996J12353_1000083_pt1 | contig 30315 bp, 28 predicted proteins | sample IntmicLarv5ML5BL_FD_12353 | JGI IMG/M metagenome (IMG submission 12353) | reverse complement strand
TGGATGGGAGGCCTCCACCCAGGATGTGGACGATTGGATATTCGACGACATCGCCAACACGTTCGTCAACGACGAGGAGATGAGGGACTTCTTCAAAAGGAACAACCCATATGCCCTGGAGGAGATATCACGCCGCCTTCTCGAGGCCGAGCAAAGGAACCTTTGGAACGCGGACCCAGACACCTTGGCAAGGCTGAAGGGCAACTATCTGGAGGTCGAGTCCTGGATGGAGGAGATGTCTGGGGACGGGGAGTTCCAGGGAGGAAGCATAGACACGGTGTCCCCCGATCAAATTGAAAGATGGGGTGCAAACATATCCGAGGCAATGTCCAAGGTAAACAAAAGGATTGGGAGGTGAGCCTCTCAGTCTTTTTTCATCTTCAAACGCATATTCCTCGGTCAATCCAATTATACACATGGTTCAGACGACTCCTGGCCAACGGTAAGAGGCCTTTGGATTCCAGTTGTCATATTCTGATGTTGGCTCAATATGCCAACATTGAATGTTGTTTTTTCTTCAAAATGCTATTATTTTTCATATATTTAAATTAAAATGTGATTTAATTTTTGTAAATAACCTTAAATATTTATATGCAAAATTCTTTTTAGAGCTGGATAAGACATCCAATGTGGTAAGATCATGAATACAAAGATAATTGCAATTTTTGCGGTCATCGTTGTCGTGGTAGCAGGAATAGGAGCAGTCTTTATGATGAATGACTCCAAAACCTACCGTTCCGATGATGATACTGGAAGGCTAATGGTATACGGCAATGCGAACAATGACGATTACCTTGACAACGAGGACATAAAGGCGTTGGAAGACATAATCGCAGGCAATATGGAGAAGACCCCATTGTCGGATGCAAATCAGGATGGCGTCATAAACGAGGCGGATGTCGAATGGGTCAAGAGAATGATAAACAGGGATGCGATGGAGATATACTATCAATACGCCTATGGCAATGAAAGGACAGCAAAGACATTATCCTATCCTTTGAAAAGAATAGTTGCAGTTGGCATTGACGTCACAATAACCCTTAAAGCAATCGGGGCAGTGGACAACATCGTCGCAATGCATGGTGGATCCTTGGACAGTACCCTTTTCTCGGACCTCTTGAACCTTCCTAAAGTCAGCAACAGTGTTGGCATTGCAGATTTGGAAGAGGTTTCAAAGCATAACGTCGATGCAGTTGTCACTCATGATAATCGAGTATTTGTGTCGAACGAGAGCATATTGACTGCTGCAGGGATAGACGTCGTCCGTGTAGCCACCTCCGATGGATTGGAATCGCTTGCAGGCATGCTCACACTTGGATATTTCTTGCAGAAGGAAGATCAGGCCAATGAGTATGTAAGATTTTGTGATGAGATAATATCTGAATTAGGAAGCAAGGTGGGAAAGGGAAAGATTAACGAGTCTGAAAGAATGACGGCATTAAGTGTTGTAATGGATAACTACCTTAGTGGGTCCTCATCCCCGTACTATGCGGCAACAGAGTTGGCAGGAGCAAGGAACTTGGCTGATTGGACTGAGACCACCAGATTGTTTCCCAAGGGTGATGAATGGCTCTTCGATCCAAAATACGATGCAGATTGCATAATACATATGAGAAGCATGGGATATGGGGAGGTCAATAAGCAGACCACATGGAACACCTATAGTGAATTCTTTAAGGACACATATACGTACCAAGAGGGAATATACGTGATCATAAATGGGGATATGCCCGTTAGCATAAGGGTTGCATACATCGCCAGTATCCTTTATCCAGAACTATTCGGTGAGGATTGGGGCGATAAGAAGAATCAGGAGTTTGTAGATAGATTCGTAAGCAATCTTAGTGACAAGGGTTACGATGTTACAAAAGATGGAACATTTTGCATAACCTCGGACATGGTCAATTAAACTTCAAACATTTTAATCTTTTTATTAAGTTGGTCATAATCGCCAATTACATGGCTAAATCGAATGGTCAATAATCTAATTTTTACTGTTATTCAACCCAATTACTTTTTTATTCAAGGATTAATTTTTTTAAATATCCCTATTTGATTATTTTTTGAGCGTAATTCAAAATCAGTCCTAACTTAACTATATATATGAAGTTGGTACTTGTATATGTGGAATATACATCCACGTGAAATAATATGAAATCAGTAAAACTAATAGCAATAATCGCCGTGGTGATCATTGTAGTTGCTGGGATAGGGGTCGTGTTCATGTTGAATGACAATAACAAGTATCGATCCGATGACGATACAGGTCGTTTAATGATATTCGGCAACGCGGACAACAACGATTATCTGGATAACGAGGACATCTCCACTCTTGAAAAAATAATCGCAGGTGAAATGGACGAGACTCCATTGTCCGATGCAAACCAGGATGGGGTGGTCGACCAAAAGGATATAGATTGGGTTAGGAAGATGGTCAACAGGGAGCCAATGGAGATCTACTACCAATACATCTTCGATGGAAATAAGATCACAAAATCAGTAAAATACCCCGTTGGTAACATAGTGGCCGTGGGAACCAATGTAACAGTCACGATAAAGGCACTCGGAGGTGTCAAGAACGTCGTCGCCATGCATGGAGGGGACATGGACCTGACCTTATTCTCCGATATGGTTGGAATTCCAAAGGTGAGCTCTAGCATATTGGATGCGAATCTGGAGGAGGTGTCCAAGTACACCGTCGATGCCATCGTTACTCAGGACAGTGCTAGCTATTTGAAGAACGAAAGCCTTTTTGCAGCTGCGGGAATCGGCGTGATAAGGGTCTCGGCATCAGATGGGCTCGAGTCCCTGACAGGAATCCTAACCTTGGGATATTTGATGGACCTCGAGGAAAGGGCGAATTCGTATGTGCAATTCTGTGATGAGATCCTCGACAGGGTGATCTCATCGGTCGGTAAGGATGCGATGAAGGATTCGGACAGGGTCACTGCTCTCAGCGTAACCATGACGAACTATCTTGGTGGGCTTCCCTCAGACTATTATGCCGCAACTCAACTGGCAGGTGCAAGGAACCTTGCGGATTGGGATACGACAACAAAGAGGTTCAACATCGGGGATGAATGGTTGTTTGAACCAAAATATGATGCAGACTTCATCATCCATTCCAGAGGGATAGGCTATGGTGGGGTGGATATCGGTAATGTGTGGAGTACCTATTCGATGTATTTTACGGAGATGAGGGCATATTCTGAAGGAAATTACATCATATTGAATGGCAATATGCCGGTTAGCCTCAGGCTTGCATATATGGCGACCATATTCTATCCAGACATATTCGGTGCCGATTGGGCAGATGGGCTTCATCAGAAATACATCGATGACTACATGGACAATCTGAGCGAGAAGGGTTACGATGTTAAAATAGATGGCGTCTTTGTGATCTGGAAGAGCATGATCGACCCTTAATCATCTTATGGGCTTTGCCCAAAATCATTTTTTATCTGGAGTTGGAGATACCAGCCAATCATATTTATATAATAAACCACATACTTAAATTGGATTATAAGTCCATATTAATCAATATATCTAAATCGAGGGCTAAAATGTTGCTGAAGATTGATGAAGTGGAGTTCGGGTATTCAAGCACACCCGTTCTAAACGATGTAAGTCTTGAAATCGGGCCATCTCAATTCGTATCTATTTTAGGCCCAAATGGTGTAGGGAAATCCACCCTTATCCACTGCATAAACAAGATTCTGACGCCAACAGGAGGTGTTGTGAAGATCGATGGCGAGGATGTCACAAAGATCTCCTTGAAGGAGATGGCAAAGAAGATTGGGTATGTGCCATATTCATCCAGCGATACGTTTCCACTGACCGTGGTGGATACGGTCCTCATGGGAAGGCATCCCCATAGCAGGTGGAAGTCATTGGACGATGACTTAGAGAAGGTATATGAAACGTTGAAGTTGATGGGCATAGAGGATTTGGCAATGAGGAACTTCAATGAGCTGTCTGCAGGGCAGCATCAGAAGGTCATGTTGGCCAGAGGGCTGGTCCAAGAGCCGAAGATCCTGCTATTGGATGAGCCAACCTCCAATTTGGACATAAGGCATCAACTCGAAGTGACAAAAATCCTTCGAAACCTTTCCCACGAGAAAGGGATAGCAGTCATAATAATCAGCCATGACCTGAACATCGCGGCAAAATACTCCGATAGCATGATTTTGATGCACAATGGTACGATACATTCCGTAGGTGAACCACGGAACGTTATCACAGAGGAGAATCTAAGGACAGTGTATGGGGTTGACTCCGAGGTGATATCTGACGATGGAAGGCCGCACATCATTCTGAAGGATTCGATAAATGCCAGTGAGAGCAATGGGTCTGGAAAGTCATTCAACGCCATCTCCGAATCAGTTAGAGCGGATGTGTGATTTTGAGGGATGAGCCAACTCAACTGAAGGACAGCTACCACCAGTACGTCACAAGGAAGATCCTCTTCATAGTTGGGTGCATAGCGCTTGTCATCATATCCTCAGGATATGCGGTGACCTTGGGCGGAAGGGACATATCCTTCCTAGATTCCTATTCAATAATATGGAACCATCTCAAAGGCGTCACATACGTGCAGTGGTCGCCTGAGTGGTGGGACGATTTCGTCGTCTGGAACGCAAGGGTTCCACGAATACTGATGGCAATCATCGCAGGCGCATGCCTTGGCATAACCGGAGCTGCCATGCAAGGCATCATGAAGAACCCCCTTGCAGATCCATATACCACAGGAATAGCGTCTGGAGCCATACTGGGAGTGACGTTCGCAATGATCCTGGGGTTCACAGTCACGGCAGGCATGTCGCAATACGGCATAGTGATGAATGCGTTCCTTTTCGCATTGATTCCAGCTGGAATAATGATATTCATATCCCGGTTCAGTAACACGTCCCCTGCGACAATGATATTGGCGGGCGTCGCAATCTCCTACCTTTTCAATGCAATGAGCACCTTGATCATGGTGACTGCCGAGGCGGATGACATCGCTGGCGCATATCTATGGCAGATCGGAACATTCCAGAATGCGGAATGGTCACAGTTGCCATTGATGTTCTTCATAACCGTCCTTGGCTCCATATTGATACATCTGATGGCAAAGAGATTGAATCTCCTCAACCTAGGGGATGACAGCGCAAGGAGCCTAGGATTGGATGTCGATGGCTTCAGATTGCTATGCCTAGCATTGATATCCATCATGGTCGCATCGATAGTCAGCTATACGGGCATAATTGGATTTGTCGGATTGGTCGCCCCTCATATGGTACGAATGTTCATAGGCGGGGACAACAAGTTCCTGATTCCTGCATCGATGGTCTTTGGGGCGGCATTGCTGTTGATCGCAGACATCGTAGCCAGGGTGATCGTACCTGTTGGGGAGTTGCCTGTGGGAATAATAATGTCGTTCATAGGCGGACCGCTTTTCCTGTTCTTGATCATTCGTCAAAAGAAGGAGGTGTGGTGACATGGAGAGCTATGGGGACATGAGGTCCACCTATCGGAGGTATATCTCAAAGAAGGTCCTGTTCATAATCATATGCACCGTCTTGGCATTCCTTGCAATAGGGTTGGCGTTGTCCGTTGGTCAATACGGCATCGGGTTCTTCGAGTCATATCAAATACTGTTCGACCACATCCTTGGAGTGGTCCCTGAGGGAAGGGAGGCCATAACGAAGGATAGGATCATATGGGAAATGCGCGTCCCAAGGGCAATAGCCGCGGTTGCTGTCGGCGCGACCTTAGGGGTGTGTGGGGCTGCAATGCAGAGCGCATTGAAGAACCCCTTGGCCGATCCGTATACCACGGGAATATCGTCTGGGGCATCCTTGGGTGCAGCCATAGCCCTGATCATGGGAGTGAGCATAATCCCGTTCTTAGCAAACGAGGCCGCTTTGGTAGTCAATGCATTCATATTCTCTCTGATACCCGCGACGATAATAACCTTGGTTGCAAAGTACAAGAACGTGACACCAACGTCTATGATACTGACTGGAATAGCAGTGATGTACGTGTTCAGCGCAACAACGGCCCTGTTGATGTTCACAGCCGATTCCGAGGCTCTTGCAGAGGTATACATCTGGACCGTTGGAACGCTTGGAAAGGCAACCTGGGATAATGTCGGGTTCTTGATAGCTGCGGCGATAGTGAGCCTATTGGCCCTATTGGTCGTGGCAAAGAGGTTGAACATACTGGTTTTGAGCGACACCTGTGCGATATCCATGGGCGTGAATGCAAAACGGTTGAGGACATTCACCTTGGGAGTGGTTGCATTGGGGACCTCGGTAGTGGTGGGATTCACAGGCACCATCGGATTCGTAGGGTTGGTCGCACCACACATGGTAAGGATGTTCATAGGCTCGGACAACAGGTATCTGATTCCCGCATCCGCCACCTTTGGGGCATTGCTCTTGATTGTAGCAGATAGCATAAGTAAGATAGCTGGGCCGACGGGACTGCCAGTTGGAGTGATAACCGCAATAATCGGTGGGCCATTGTTCATAATATTGCTGATGAGGCAGAGAAAGTCCATATGGAGCTAAACCGTGAATTATTGACATTTTATTTGGGATTGTTTTGCGATCAAAGGAATGTCGCATGTTGTCCATTGGATGATATGTATGGCCTAATGAATTCAGTGAGGCCCAATGTTGTCTACCCAAAGGGGCATTTTTGGATAAATATGATTATATTGTTTATAGATGATTTCATTCAATTAAAAAATAGGCCATATCCTCACATTTGAGGGGTTCTAGGAAAATCAAATATTTCATTATTGGATGTATAGTCCAAAACATTATAATAGTTCAAAATTATTAGGAATATTGAACCTCCAAGGTTCTATGCTAGTCACCAAATTCGAGGGGATCCTCGAACATTTTTCCTTGGAGGTTCACATTCCGAACCCTTGTTACATAAACTACATTAAGGTTAATGAGAGTTTCGGAAAGTGGATATGAGGTGTTACAATGTTTAAGGTGGTAAAGCCGGAAGATATAGAGAAAAGGAGCATGGAAATCATAACATCGGAGCTGAATGGCCTGGTTTGGCCCGAGCCAAGGTTCTCCATACTCAAGAGGTGCATACACACCTCGGCAGACTTTGATTATGTGGAGAACCTGACATTCTCTGAGAATGCAGACAACATCGGCGTGGAGCTCCTAAGAAGTGGCGCACACATCGTGACGGATACGAAGATGGCGGCATCCGGGATAAACAAGAACGCTTTGGCGGCATATGGTGGCGAGGTTCATTGCTTTATAAGCGACGAGGATGTCATAAAGGAGGCCAAGCAAAGAAGCGAGACAAGGGCCACGGTATCAATGGAGAAAGCTGCGAAATTGGACATGCCACTGATATTGGCGATAGGGAATGCCCCCACTGCGCTCATCGCCATACACGATCTTGTGAAGGAGGGAAAGTTGAAGCCAGCACTTATAATCGGGGTTCCAGTAGGGTTCGTCAACGTCGTCGAGTCAAAGGAGTTGATCACCGGTCTTGGCATACCATATATAATTGCAAGGGGAAGGAAAGGTGGCAGCAACATAGCCGCAACGATTTGCAATGCGATGCTGTACTACAAAGGATGATATGATGAAGGGAATTCTGTTAATAGGGCATGGATCAAGGCTTCCACATAATAAGAATGCGGTCATGCTTCATGCCAACCTGTTGAAGGAGGCAGGATACAATCATATTTATGTCGCATTCAATGAGATGTGCGACCCAATGATCGAGGATGAGATGTTACGCATTGTAAAGGATGGGGTGGACGAGCTGATCGCACTCCCATTGTTCCTTGCCACAGGAAGGCATGTGGAGCACGACATCCCCGAGAAGCTGGGCATCGGGGAGGGGTTTGGAACGTTCAAATCCAAGGGATATGGCAAGGAGATCACAATCCATTATGAGACGCCATTCGGGGAGGATCCCATGGTCGTGGAGGCTATGGCAGGCAAGATAGAGGAGATAGGCTATGATGATTCAACGGCAGTGTTGGTAATAGCCCATGGGTCACCAAAGAGCGGGAATCTGAATCTTGCAAAAAGCGTTGTCGATAGGTTGAGACCTAGGTTTTCAAACATAGCCTATGGATTCAATGAATACAACGACCCAACCATTGAGGATTCCTTTGAACGGTTCAAGGATGGGGGATATTCGAAGATAATCATAATTCCAATGTTCTTTGCATCAGGCATGCACCTAGAGGAGGAAATTCCAGAGAAGCTGGGAATCCCAGGCGGATGCAGGAAGGCGAAAGTCTCTCACAAGGGCAAGGACATTTGCATCAACTACCTTGAGCCATGCGGGATGAATCCTAGAATGAATGGGATATTGATTGAAAAGATAAAAAAACATTTTTAATCGTCCTCCATTCGAGAGATATCGATCAAACACTTTGAACTTTTTTCCTTTATTGAATTCACCACGCGCTCTTCTTCTGCTTGATGAGGAAGTACAGGAACAGAGGGCTTCCAATCAATGCGGTTATCACTCCGACTGGCAGCCCAGTCGTACCAGCGCTTCTTGCGATGCAGTCCGCAGCCAGCAACATGAACGCCCCAAAAAGCGCAGAGGTCGGGATGAGATATCTTGCGTTGGATCCGACGAACATCCTTGCGATATGCGGTGCAACCAATCCTACGAATCCGATGGTCCCTGTGAAGCAGACTGCAATCGCAGTGGATACGGATATGATGATCAGGCATAGCACCCTGAGCCTTATTGGGTTCACACCAAGGCTGATGGCGGTCTTATCCCCCGAGTTCAAAACATCCAGCGACCTGTTGATAATCAGCATGGTCACCAGCAACACCATCATTCCAGCAATCAGAATGGGCAGCTCCTCCCAGGATATCTTCCCAATGGTCCCTATGGACCATGTGTAGATCTCTGCTATGTCCTCATGGGACGCGGTGAACTTCAGCATGGTCGTGGATGCCGAGAACAGGTACATCACACCAATCCCAATCAACACCATCATCGTCGGGCTCGTCTTCTTGAACGTGGATATGAACACTATGGCCCCCGTCGGGATCATTGCGAATATGAATGCATTCAACATCATGCCAATGTCGCCTCCTGATATTGGCACGATGCTTATTCCAAGGATTAGGTATATGGTCACTCCAAACAACGCCCCGGACGCGATTCCAGTGGTGTATGGGTCTGCCAAGGGGTTCTTTATTATGGTCTGCATCACCGCACCGCCGACGGCAAGGGTTGCGCCAACAACCACCCCACCGATGGCCCTAGGAAGGTTCATATCCCAAACCACACGGTGCTTGAACCTGTCCGCATATTCCACAAGCTCCACGCCTTTGAAGTGATCGATAAGGATCTGATACGCCTCAAAGAATCCTATGGGATACTTTGCAACGGATAGTGAGATGATGACGGTTACAATTGTCGCAATTGCAACGATAAGGGCAATGAGTACGAACCTACCCCTTTTTGCGGAATATTCTTTCTTGAAGTCGGCGTATTCGTTCACCATAGCTTGTTCCTCTGTTTAATGATGAGATATAGGAATATCGGTGCACCGATGAAGGATACGACCACCCCCACTGGGACGGCATTTATGTCTGAAAGCAACCGGGATATAACATCCGCAGACATCAGGAATGCCGCGCCGAATGCCGCAGCCGCAGGTATTACAAACTTGTTGTCCGAATCGATCACCATGCGGACGATGTGCGGGGATATCAACCCTACGAATCCGATTATCCCTGCAAAGGCTATTACCGAGGCGACCATCAGGGACATTATCACAAGGCAGATGATCCTAATTGTGTTCACGTCCAGACCTAGGCTTTTCGCATGGTCGTCCCCAAGGGACATGAGGTTCAGTTGCCTGGACATCAGCAGAATGCCTATGATTCCGAGTATTGTTACTGTCACCATTAGGTAGACATTGCTCCAGGTCATGTTCGTGAAGGATCCAACCTGCCATCTATACACCTCTGCCAATGTCTCTGAATCGGTAGTGATCATCAATAGCGTGTTGAATGCGTTGAAGAGATAGGACAGGGCCACGCCCGCAAGTATCAACGTTGCTGGGGACGACCTGCTCATGGGGGATATGACTGCGATGAGCGCCATTGGTATCAGTGCAAATACGAACGCGTTGATGATCAGTCCGATCTGTCCGCCCTGGTTAAATGCGGTGAACCCAAGGATCATGGCTATCGACACCCCGAAGCATGCTCCAGACGAGACTCCGGTGGTGTATGGGTCGGCAAGGGGGTTCTTCATGACGCTTTGCATGGCAACACCTGCTACGGCAAGGCCTGAACCAGCAACAGCGGCGAAAATCGCCCTTGGAAGGCGTATGTTCCAAATTACATAGTCGTCCATCCACTCAACGGTCCCTTGCTCCAGTGGCTTTCCAAGTAGATGGTCCAGTATGACTGAATACACTTGAAAGAACTCAATCGTCCTTCCACCGACAGATGCGGACAGCCCAACACTGGCAAAGGCAACTATGGCACATATGAGGATGAATGCAATCTTACGTTTGGTGTACGACCTGTACTCCTTCTTCAGTTCGCTGCTGGTGAATCCCTCTTCCATGCTGAGTCCTTCCAATAAAGAAAAGTCGGGGTTTCCCCCTTTTGTTTAAAGTCCCACTTCCGCCATGGAGACGGAGAACTTCTTTCCCTTGACCTTGTCCTCATCCCATCCAAAGAATTTCTTTACGAAATCAATATGGCATTTCTCTGCAAAGTTGTCCTTGAACAGGTTCGGATATAGGATTTCAGCAGAATACGCAATTCTTAGCATGGTGGGCATGTCGCCGCATATTGCGTATCCATTGCCATTCTCATAGCATTGCAATGTGTTGAATGCAGAAATGTATCCCCTTAATACTGCCTTTCCTGCATTTGATTGCGCCTCGTTGCCATACCAGCTGAACGTTGCAGTGGATGTTCGGATGCAGATCAGATAATCAATATCGTATTGGTTCAACCAGGTGTCACTTGCGCTGTCGTATCTAATGGATGAGGCCGAGTCATTTCTGTCTTGCATGGGGAATATGGCCCCTGCGGTGGTCAAAACCTCCGTGTAGTCCGAATTCTTTGTGGACACCATTGCACTCATCGACGATGAAATCGCCGATACCCTGTCGCCATCTTTGAGTGTGTTCAATTTTCCATTTAAGTCTTCCATGAAGTTTTCGTACCAGATCTTTAGCTCATTGCATTTTGACATGTAATCACTTCCCTCATCGTTGAATAGGAATGCAATGAGTAAGACGGCGGATATGTACTCGCCCTCATCAATGGCGGCAGGCATGACCCTGACGACATCGATGCCCATGCCCTCCAGGATTGGTTCCTCAGTGGAGAGATAGGCTTGGTTGTCGGAGGTTATGACTGCGGTTATCTTCTCTGGACCGGTTGCAAGGTTGGAAACAAGGTCCGTACTCATGTTGGTAACTGCGCTTCCAAGCTTTGTCTTGCTCATAAGCGGCTGATATTCTGGAAATAGATGGCTGTCAAGCGCAGTAGACCACGAAAGTCCCTTTATCTCATCCGTTATGCCCAGGTATTTGAATACGAGCATTAGATTCGATGCCCCAGATGCGGCAGCAGAGGTAACAGGGTATAGCGTATCGACAACGATCTGCCCATTGTTGTACTGGTTTATGTGAAACACTCTTTCCTTATTCGTGGAAGTTGCATTGATTATCCTATTGACCTTGTCAATATCGGATTCATCCACCTTTCCATCGTGGTTTGCATCTGCAAGAGGATAATTCTCAAAATCTAGATTTCCTGCAATGATTTTTTTAATCATATCTATGTCATTCTGGTCAATGACCATGTCCCCATTCGCATTGCCAAAGACCTCCAATTGTGCATCTATTTTAAACGAGTCGCCTTCTTTGTTCAATAGTACGATTGCGGCTCCAAGTGCTGCAACAACCATTATCGAAACAACAAGTACCGCCAACAGTTTTGATCGCCCCAACTAATCACCTCGGTTGACAATGTTCAACATCATATATAATTCATTGGACATAGTATCCATGTTGATAAAAAGATATGTTAATAAAAAATATATTAATCCATTATATTTATTAAATAAAAAGTGTAAATAGTTTTAAATTTAACTTAGATAGATCAATAATCCATCTTCAAGCTGTCCTGGGAGACGAAGAAGGGTTTGCCCTTTACCATGTCTTCGTTCCATCCAAAGAACTTCTTGACAAAGTCCAAGTTATATTTATCTCCATAATCCTCGCCGAAGATGTCGGGATATAAGATCTGTGCGCAGTATGCTATTCTGAGCATCACAGGCATGTCTCCACAGACGACGTAAACGTTGCCTTTCTCAAAGCACTCCAAAGTTTTGAAGTTATTGATGTACTCTCTTAAGACCTTGGCTCCACCGACGATGGAACTTCCTTCCCTCTCCTTCTCTGCCTCTCCCTTGTACCAACTGAATGAGTCTTGGGCTGTGTCAACTGAGGTTCTAAGCAGTATGACATAATCGATGTCTATTGCATTAAGCCATGTGTCGACTCCCCCCGTATAGCTCAATGTGGCAGATGAGGTATCGGGTATCCCTTCAGGGAACAATGCGCCTGCCGCCCTTAGAACATCAGTGTAATCGGACCTTGCACTGGATATCGCACGGGTACTGGATGATGTCACAGCAGAGGCCCTCTTGTCCACTTTCTCTAACTTTCCATTCAAATCATCTAGGAAGTCGGAGTACCATCCAATCAATTCGTGGCATTTGTTCACAAAACCTTTCTTTCCATCTTCAAAGAGGAATGCTATCAGCAATATGGATGACAGGTATTCCTTCTCATCAACAGCCGCAGCCTGAAGCCTTACCACATCTATGCCCATCTCCTCAAGTATGGGTTCTTCTGTTGCGAGGTATGATCGATTGTCTGCTGTTATCACCGCAGTGACTTTTTCAGGACCACTTGCTAGGTTGGAAACAAGGTCCGTGCTCATTGCAGTTGCCGAAGATCCAAGCCTCTTATCCGCACCTACATGTTTTTGGAACTCTGGGAACAATGTCGAATCCGGTGCACCAGCATAGGACAGCCCCTTTATCTCGTCGTTGATGCCAAGGTATTTGAATACGAGCAACGAGTTAGCCGCGCCGGTTGCTACTGCCGAGGCTATGGGATACTTCGTGCTTACGGCATTCTCCTTTCCGTCAAATACGTTGATGTGCCAAATCACTATTTGCTCCCCAGGCTTGACGTTGATTATCTTTCTTACTTGTTCAATGTCGGAGGCATCCACCTTCCCATCATGGTTCGCGTCTGCCAAAGGATGGTCTCCAAAGCTCTTATCCCCCGAGATTATGTCCTCGATGACCCTTATGTCAGAATTGTCTATCTTATCGTTCTTGTCCGCGTTTCCGTAGACCTTTAGCTCCGCATCGATCAATTGCCTCTCATCGTCGCTTTGCAGAACCACGTAGGCTCCGACCGCGGCGACAATGACTATTGCAACGATCACGACTGCCAATATCTTGCTGTTCACCATCTTAACACCTCTGTGCTGGCGACAGTATCCATCTGAATTTATATAAATCATTGGAGGACTAATCCAATGGATTGGAGGTATATGCTAACTATTCCGTCACGATGGTAAAATTTCCAAGCCAGAACAACGATGAAAGCTTTAGTATGGATAAGCGGGGATGGAAATGGACGCTCACATTATGGGATCAGTACTTGTGGCATCTGATGATATAGTAGTTCAACACGAAGAACGCAACGCAATACACGATCATCACGACCATTGAGATCCATGGGAACTCAGTACCAAGCATGGTTGCGCGTATCGTCTCCGTGGGATGTGTCAAAGGCATGGCGTATATGATGGCCCCAATCGCATCAGGAACGTCTGATATCTTGAATATGGTCCCGCTGAGGAAGGTCATGGGAACGATGACCAGGCTTGTGAAGACGGTAAGCTCGTTGTGCTTCCTGGCAAGAAGCCCTGCAAGTATGCCCAACAGGGAGAAGGTCATCGTTGAGATGAATATGATCACGAAGAGGATGGGGGATATGGATATCTCCCCAGAGATGAACGAGCCCACGATAAGGATGATCGTGCAGCTCAACATCCCCCTTATGATGCCTATGACGGATTTTCCCAACACTATGGACGAGGTCTTTATAGGGCATAGCATGAGTTCGTCGAGGCTGCTGTAGAACAGCTTCTGAATGAGCATCTTAGAGGATATGAACGAGAATGTGGCCGACAATGTGGCCATTGCGATTATCCCTGGGATGATGAATGCGAGGTAGTTGTCCACGCCTTCGCTCATCCCGTTCCCAAGCCCATATCCGAATGCGACAAGGTACAGCAATGGGCCAACAAGGCAAGACAGGAGTATGGTGGGGGCATGGTCCTTGAAGTAGCATAGGTCGCCCCATGCGACGCGGTACATCTCATCAAGGAGCCTTGGTGCCCTCATTTTAACGCACCCCTTGTGTAGTCCCTTCCGGAGTATGCAAGGAAGACATCCTCCAACGTGGTCCTCCTCAAGGAGACGTTCATGCTCTCCTCGACCGTTGCCATGTACTCCTTTGCGGTCTGCCTGTCGGGGAAGTGCTTGAGGCTCCTCGTCCCATCGTCCTTGGAGGACTCCACTGTAATGGACCCTATCTTGGCGCAAAGCTCCTTGGGGGAACCGAGCGCAACTATGCTTCCCTTGTCTATTATTGCGACACGGTCGCACAGGTCCTCCGCCTCCTCGATGTAGTGGGTCGTCAGGAATATTGTGGTGCCCTCCCGGTTGAGCTGTCGTATCAGATCCCACAGCATGTGTCGGGACTGGGTGTCAAGCCCTGCGGTCGGCTCATCGAGGAAGAGTATCTTCGGCTTATGGACTATGGAGCAGATTATCGAGACCCTCCTCTTCCATCCTCCGGAAAGATCGAAGACGTCCATGTGCAGATATGGGTCAAGCCCCATGATGTCGCTTAGCTCCATGATCCTGGGCTTGATGTCCTTTGACGGGATCTTGTGCAACAGGGCATGATGCTTTATGTTGCTCCACACCGATATGTCCTTGTCGAGGCTGATGTGCTGCTGGCTGATCCCGATGGACGCCTTGGCCTGGGTGGTCTCCCTTTCAACATCGTATCCGTTGATGGACACGCTGCCGCCACTTGGCCTCATCATCATCGTGAGCATCCTCATGGTGGTGGTCTTTCCAGCGCCATTAGGGCCAAGGAACCCGAATATCTCCCCCTTTTGAACGTCCAGGTCGATGCCTTTCACAGCATCGAAATCCCCGAACGACTTCTTCAAACCGATCGCTCTTATGGCACCATCCATCAATCTGCCTCATTTTGACTTTCTATTTCTCATGGCTCCAGTGTACTCGGGTACAGGCAACGACCTGTCCTCGAGCTTCTGCATGCATCTCCGCTCTCCCTTGGATGCCCCTATGTTGTATAGTTCTATCGCCTCGGCCTCGTTGCCTTCAGACTCAAATATCGTGCCCAATTCGTAGCATCCCTTGGAGTATCTCCTGTCGACGGTGAACCTCAGCAAGGACTTTGCTTTATCCATATCCTTGTCCACATATGTGCCGCCCCTATACATCAATGCCAGATTGTATGCGCCTCGCGAGGACCCGTTTTTGTAGGCCTCTGAGAACCAGTGGAACGCCATTTCAGGGTCTGCATCCACGCCCTCCCCTTTGAGGTACATCACCCCAAGGGTGGCCTGGGATCTGAAATACCCTGCCTCGGCGGATTCGAGGTTCCATTTGAGTGCCTCCACATGGTCCACAGGCGTGCCGTTCCCATGCCTTAGCATGACTGCAAGGTTGCATTGCGCCTTCACATGCCCTCTTTCGGCGGCCTCCCTGTAAAGTTTCACGGCCTTTTCCTTGTTCTTGGGAACGCCTATTCCCACTGCATGGATGTAGGCGAGGTTCCTTAGCCCAGACAGGTCGCCCAGTTCGGCCGCCTTTGAGTATAGGTCGAGGATTCGAGCCTTCTCACCCTCGTCACCCTTTTCAGCATATAGGGTTCCGAGGTTCACCATCGCCTTGGCATTCCCTATCTCAACCGCTTTCAGATATGCCTGCTTGGACCCATTCAAATCCCCTGTAAGGAACATTCGAAGGCCCTCGTTGAACCTTTCAGACCCTGGCTCGTCATCAATATTCTGCGTGTATCTGTCAAGCAATGTCAGACCCTCTTGCTCTTGATCAGACACACGTTGATTATGAAGAACGCAACGGCGAACGCCACCAGCACCACAAGGGACACCCATGGGAAGTCCCAGCCCAACGCCGCGGCCCTCACAGCCTCGCTGGAGTGCGTCAATGGCAATGCATACAGCACATACTGAATGTATTCGGGCATGTTGGAAAGTGAGAAGAACGTTCCGCAGAGGAACGTCATCGGCAGGATCACAAGGCTGCTGAACGTGGCCATGCTCTGATGCGACTTTGCAAGCAGTGCCGCGGTCACCCCCAACAGCGAGAATGCGAGGCATGACATGAATATGCTGATCACGTACAGGGGGGTGAGCATGAGGTCGGGGGCGATCACAAGCCCGATTCCGAACAGTATGCTGCTGCTTATCAGTCCCCTCAACACCCCGACCACTGCCTTTCCAAGGACTATGGACCCTATGCTAACAGGGCACATCATGAGGACGTCGAAGCATCTGTAGTACAGACGTTGCACGTTCAATCTGGCCGATGTGGATGCGAACGATGAGTTCAGGGATGACAATGCCGCTATCCCAGGTATTATGAACGCTATGTATGGCACGCCTCCCACCTCAAGATCCTGTCCCAACCCATATCCGAACGCTATCAGATATAGCAATGGGGACATGATGCTCGATATGAACAGGTTCTTGTAGTGGTGCCTCATGAACTTCAGATCGCTCCATGAGACGTAGTAAACCTCCTTTAAGAAATTGGTCATTTGGCCTCCCCCACAGTCCTTCCAGTGAGCTCCACGAAGCAGTCCTCCAGGTTCGTTCCCCTGATGAGGACGGTGTTGTTGGACCCTAACGTCGATGCGAACGCATTGGCCTCGTCCCTGTCCTTGAAGTATCGGTATTGGGTCTTCCGGTCGGAGTAGCTGTACTCCACCGTGCTGGTTCCGATCCTCTCGCAAAGCTCCTTGGGGGATCCAAGGGCGATGAGCTCCCCATAGTTGATGATGCCCACCCTATGGCATAGGAACTCCACCTCCTCTATGTAGTGCGAGGTCAGGAATATCGCGGTCCCACGGTCATTGAGCTTTCTGATGAGGTCCCATAGAAGCCTTCTCGCCTGTATGTCCAACCCCGCGGTCGGCTCATCGAGGAAGAGTATCTCGGGATCATGTATCAGGGAGCATACGATCGCCGCCCTTCGCTTCCAACCCCCGGAAAGGGTGTCGATCATCCTGTCCATGTACTCGTCAAGCCCAACATAGTTGGAAAGCTCCAAGATCTTCTCCTCGCGCTTGGCCTTCGGTATCTTCTGCAACATCGCATGATAAGTCATGTTCTCCCTGACCGTCAGATCCTTGTCCAGGCTTATGGTCTGCTGAATGACCCCAATCATGTTCTTTGCCTTCTTGGGCTCCTTGGATATGTCGAACCCATTGACCATGATGGTGCCCTCCTCGAAATCGGTGAGCGATGCGACCGCTCGTATAGTCGTGGTCTTGCCAGCGCCGTTGGGTCCTAGGAACCCGAAGATCTCCCCTTTCTTCACGGAGAGGTTCAACCTGTTTACCGCGGCCTTACCACCATAGGACTTCACCAGGCCCTTGATCGTAATGATGTCTTCCAAACAATGCCTCCAAGGGGTAGATATTTTCGGAGTATATATCCAATGCTATGGTCACATATGGATGGATCATGTTTTTCACCCAATTTGAAGCGTCGATGGAAAAAGAATGGAAGGATCGTAAATTCCAATTGAGCCAGCATGCGATATCCTTTGAGGTCAAACGATTTAGGATCTGCGGTACTTGCAACAGCAATCCACGAATCGAACTGGGATTTTTGGGTTCGATGCGAAGTGCAGATGAAGGTATCCTCCAACTGTGTTCCCTCTCAGAAGGCCATCCTTCCCCTCGGATATGCCATTTCCCTTCACGCACCTGAACGCATATTCGGGATCGCCTTCGACGACCACCTTGGAGTAGTGGAACTCATGCCCTCTGGTGCTCCATCCCCTTTCACATATGACGTTGTCCCTCTCGCAGACGGCATCCACGTACCCCATGGTCATCCTCTTGTTCTCCATCGTGGCCTTGGCATTGAACACGTTGCACATCTCCCGGTCATTACCATCGATGTCCATCATGCTAGAGCAAAGGTACATGAGGCCTCCGCATTCCGCATATATCGGCATGCCGTCGTCCGATGCCTTCCTTATACGGTTTCTTAAGGTTTTGTTGGATTCAAGCTCCTTGGAGAATATCTCAGGGTACCCTCCCCCGAGGTACAGCCCATCTACGTCAGGGAGGTCGTCCGTCATGGGCGAGAAGTACACGATCTCCGCACCAGCGCGTTGGAGGGCCTCGATGTTATGGATGTAGTAGAAATTGAACGCCTTGTCCCTTGCAACGCCAATCCTGACCTTCTCGGACAGACGCGTCTCAGGCTCAAGGTCATGCTCTATCGGCTTTGCGGACCTTGCTATGTCCATGAGGAGGTTCATGTCGATATGGGATCCGACATGGTCTGCGATCCTTTCGTATCTCTCCGCATCGAAGGTCTCCTTGGCAGGGATCAGGCCAAGATGCCTGCTTTCAAGGATCATGCAGTCGTCCTTGGGAATGCCGCCTATGAATGGGATGCCGTCAAGGGAGTCCCTTAGCATGCTGACATGCCTTTCGCTTCCGACCCTATTGAAGATGACGCCTGCAAGGTTCACTTCCTTGTCGTACTCCTTGAACCCCTTTGCTATCGCACCTGCGCTCCTTGCCATCCCCTTGGCGTCTATGACCAGGATCACAGGCACATCAAGGACCTTGGACAGGTGTGCCGAGGAGCCTATCTCATCCCGCCCGCTTATCCCATCGTATAATCCCATGACCCCTTCGATGATGGATATCTTCGAGTCCATTGACCCTCTGACAAATGCATCTCGAACCCCATCTTGGAACATCCAGGTGTCAAGGTTCCTGCAGTTCTTCCCGAGCACCAAGGTATGATGCATGGGATCCAAATAGTCCGGTCCCGCTTTGAAGGATTGAGGCTCCATGCCCATCCTCCTCAGTGCAAGGAGGATCCCCATCGTTATAGTTGATTTTCCCGAACCGCTGTTTGTGCCCGCAATCATGATTCGAGGGGATTTAAAGTCCATGTGGATGAATCTTCCAATGAATATTTAAGGATTAAGAATGATTTTATTATATAATCCATCGTATACGCAGTTAATCGTTTAATAATATTTTTTTGGGACGTGTAAACATATATGATAAATTATTTTTGATTCTTTTCAAGAATTACTAGTAAGGATACAATATTGAGGCTACAAGCATTGCAAATGATTTTATTGATATGATTACATATGTGCTTCATGTCAACTATCCCTGACACTTTGCGCGAATTCAAAAATCAAGCGCAAATAAGTTTAGAAAAAAATTTGGATAGTGCGGACATTATTAAAAGGGCGCATCTTAAGATAAACTTGGTTGAAACGAATACAAAGGATGTTCCAAACATTCAAGGGTTTTCGGATTGGAAGCCATTGAGTGATGCTGTTGGATGGTATGTTGCTAGCAATAGTGAGGGGCATATAATACTAAATAAACTAAACGACCGTATATGGGTATTTTTCACCTCAATGAGAGTTGAAGATTATGATAAAAGATTCGACAGTTGGATAAAAAATAATCTGCGTTTAGATAATTGTTGGATTCCATTGGGAGCAGTAGAAAAGATAGGCAAGAGTATGAATTGGAAGGAATCGGGCGTTGGTTTAAGATATGAGAATAAATTAGCGGATGGAAATTATCAAGCCTCTATTAAAATAAAGGCACGTTATGGCCAAAGCGAAGATGTTATGGAAGACATTAAGCCGCTTCGAGACAAATATCCAATAAATAGCGTTAGATACTTTGGGGGGGATTCTCCAATAATTTCCGAGTGGTATACTGATGGCAGAATAACGATTAATGCAGCAGCCGATATAGATTCAGTTTTTGAATCTGTCTGGAATGTTAGTGAGCACTATCATAGGGAACTCGCCGATGCAACAAAATTAAGGGACAAGGATCGAGGGTTTTTTGAATTTAAATTTAATAGAACCGTAGATTTGAATCGATATTCAGAAGAAGCTATGGCTGGGAAGGGGAATTTAAATATGTGGCTATTGCCCGTAGAGACTCGAACGGATTTTCTAAGGCTTAGAGGTGTGGATTTGCATACATGGGATAGAGTGCATTTAGATTTAAGCACAGATTATGCATATATGACGATTCCAGATGGTTGCGTTAATGCGGTGCCTCGCCTGGCATCGATACAAGGGGAAAACGTGTTAGGTAAAACGAGGATATTTTATGATGGGAACAGAATTTTTGAATGATGATTCTCGAATAGAATTATGGCAAAGAACCGTACAGTTGTTTAAAAATTGCGATACATATACGGGACCATTTTATTCCGTTGGAATCACATCATACGAGATTGAACATGTATTTTCAAAAGATAAGGATGGCTTCAAACCTGATATTTTTGGTTGGAGCCCAAGGGGAACTCCAGAAACGGGTGATGATCAGACTATTGCACTTGAATTGACGGTGGATAAAACTGCAAATAAAAATGGGCAATTATTAAGATATTCTCAAATCCCTCCAGAAAACTTAAGGGTATTTGGTGCAAAAACAGATAAAAGCCCCATATCTATTTTAGTATCCCTTTCGGAGTTACGAGGTCATGATTCGCACTGTCAGTTGGATTTAGGAGGAAAAAATCTCGTCTGCTATAATTTAGATAGCATTTTGGATGAGAGGATACATGATGCACTTAAAGCGGCTAATGGAACATTCGATATAGAAAAGCTTTCAAGTTCAGATTTTACAATAGTTCCAGAGTCAAAGCATGGGGAATTAAAAAGGGGAATGGTTCAGGCAATTATGGAAATGTTTTCGCCTGATGCAAATTCATTTACCGCAAGAGATATTACAATTATTTGTTTGGGAGAATTGCATAAGCATATGGACATTAAGGCCCTTAATGATTTGAAGTCTAAGGTGGAAACAGAATTGGATGGGTTGATAACTAAGCATCTTAAGGGGGAGATTGTTAAAAAGAAGGACGTATACACAATAAATAAGTCTGGTGAAGCTCAGTCAAGACGCAAATCTATTTCAAGTAAGTTAAATAATTGGATAAACGATCCTCAGAGAAATTTTGGATAATAATACATATTCAATTCTTTAAAGAATAACTTTGTGAACTAAATAAATGGTTTTTACAAAGTTAACTAACTCAGTTCTCATTTTTCCCATTTAAAGTTGTAATGAATATTGGATTCAGCGCATTCATCATATGGAACCTACCAACCTTCTTGGCCTTAGATACGGAAACCGATATGGTCTCCTCCTCCACAAGGCCCAACTCCTCAATGCATCCCAGAACCTCGGACATCGTCTCCAAGGTTATCGAGTTTATTACGATCCTCACATCCTTGTTCTTTTCAAGTATGCATCCTAGGATCTCCCTCATGTTCCCAGAGGACCCTCCGATGAACGCATGCGTCGGGGTAGGAAGGCCTGCCATGGCATCGGGCGCCAGGCCCTTGATGACGTTTAGATTGTGAGTCTTAAATTTCCTCTTGTTTTTCAAGATCAGTTCAACGGAATCCCCTTCCTTCTCAATCGCAAAGACCTTTCCATTCGTGGATCTCAGTGCCATCTCTATGGAGACCGACCCGGTTCCAGCACCAATGTCATAGACGATGGAGTCCTCATTCAGATTCAACTTTGAGACGGACAATGCACGAATCTCGCACTTGGTCATGGGTGCATCCCCTCTGATGAATTCCCCATCATCGATCCCTGGGGAGTAACCTATTGGATTCTCATTCTCTATGAGCGCTATGCAAAGGGTTCCAAACCCATGATCGACAATATCTGAAGGTTTTCCAGACACTATGGACTCCTTGTCGCTACCAAGGTCCTGGCCTATCGTGACGTTGACATTCAAACCGTATTCGATGAGGTCCTCGCAAAGCCTCTTTGCGCTTTCCGACCCTTCAAGGAGGGAGATGACCTTCTTGCGCCTTACGACATTCCCAATGATGTTCGCATCGATGCCATGTGCGCTCATAAGATGGGCATCGTCCCATGACTGACCGATCCTGGAGCACAGATACGATATGGAGGATATCCCTGGCAGGACCTTGATCTCAAACCTGTCCCTGTCAATGCTGTCGAAGATATTCTTCGCCGCGCTTTGAAATCCCGTATCCCCCGATACCAGGATCGCGATGTTCTTGAGATCTGGGCTCTCATCGAGGAACCGTAGCACCTTCTCGGTCCTGTACTCATTTAACGTTCTCTTTCTGTATGGCCCGATCATCCTCGATGCGCCAATCAGGATGTCCGCCTCATCTATTGCCTTCTTCGATGCCTCGGTCAATGATGACGGGTCGCCCATTCCGACGCCAACGATCGTGACCGTCCTCTTCATGCAGGCATCGTCGGCTATGTCATATCTGCCCTTGACGATCTCGATGACCTCCTCCAGGCAATATGTCCTGCCCATCTCGCTCGGCCTTCCTACAAGTATGACCTTGGCATCCGCCCTCCTTGCAGCCTTGATCTTCTCCTCGAACCCACCTGGCTCTCCAGAGTCCTTGGTCACCATGTACCTCGCATCCACCTGTTTCAACATCCCATAGTTCATCTCCTCACAGAATGGCCCCTTCATGCAGAACAGGTTCTTTCCCTCGAATCCGAACTCTGCGCATTTCTGTGCCACGGAGGGGGTGGACAGGACCCTTCCATACACCCTTTCCTTGAAATCCTCCAATCTTGTGAACGCCTCAAGCTCCTTGCTTCCCGTAGTGACAAGGACGTTGCCCTTTACGCCTTTGAGGTATTCCACGGCCGAATCGATGTCGGGAACAAGTATTAATCCGTCGTCCTCCACCTTCCCCTCTGGTCTTAGTAGCCTTATGCATTCCTTTCCCTGTGCCTTGCACTCATCCAGTATCTTATGGGACATCACATTGGCATACGGATGGGTCGCATCGATCACAACCGTGCTCTGCGAGATCATATCCCTAAGGCCATCCTCCCCAAGCCTTTTGGAGGAGACCTTGACATGTTCGTCCTCCTCGATGAGCTGCCTTCCAAATTCGGTCGATACGCAGAATATGGAATCTATCTGGTGCCTCTTTGCAAACTCGGACAGGATCCTGCCCTCGGTGGTCCCGGCGAATACGATCATCTTGTCATTCATATGAATCCCTCCCAAGGTTGAAGGTCATGCGTCTCCTTGCAATGCTCAATGTGACCCCATCCTTCGCCCTCTTTTTTACAATGAGGTCTCCGCCGTCCGATGCCAGTACCGCAGACCTCTCACAGACGCAATCCACGCCTGCCACACCCTTCACCATCTCGGACTTCGAGAATCCTACGTCATCAAGGGAGTTCAACTCCTCTGACGAGAAGAATCCTATTGGAATGCCATTGTCCTCTGCGAACTCCAAAAGGCCCGCCTCATTGCTTTTAAGGTCTATGCTGGCGATGGACGCTATGCTGTTGATTGGGATCATGTTCTCTGTCAATGTGTTTTGAACGAGGACGTCTATCCTCCACTTCTCTATGCCCCTTCTGCATCCGATCCCTAGGACGTGACATTTTGGGGTGAGGACCAGAGTCCTGTCGAACACTGCCTTGGATGTGCCGGAGATGCATATCCCAAACTCCCCCTTTTTGCATGGCGTCAGCTCTGAAGGCACGTCATCAAGGCCGAAGTCGGAGCATATCCCAACGGATTTGCCGGACAGCACCCTTGAGGACACGGCCTTCGCCAGCCCCATGGAGCTTATGGCAAGGTCGTTCCTTGTGGCGAACGTGTCCACGGCGAACAATCCGTTTATGTCGGTTGCTGTGGTTATGACGGCATTTCCATCTATGGCCATCGCAATCCTCTTTGCAAGGGCGTTCGCACCGCCGATGTGCCCTGAGACCAAGGGTATCACATTGATGCCAAGCTCGTCAATGCATATGACCGCAGGGTCCGTGGTCTTGTCCTTCAGATATGGTGCGATGTGCCTGACGGCAATGCCGGTTGCGCCGATGAACACCATGCAGTCGCAGGATTCAAAGGAGTCCTTCACCCATCGATCCATCGAGGCCACCTTTTCCACATCAAGGTCCGTGCGGGTCTTTGCATACAGGGTGCTGCCGTCCAATATGCCCGTAAGCCTGGACCCTAGCTCGTACCCCTTCTCCGTGAAGCATATGATCCTAGTTTTTGACATTTCCGACCCTCCCGATCATCTCTCTGACGTTGTTGGTCTCTATGAGCCTTCCATATTTTGAGGAGAATATCGCGACCCCTATCTCCATCCCATCCCCAACCCTGTGGATCAGATGGTACATCACGTCATCCATGAGCCTCTCCATGGTCCCCTCAAGGAGGCCATCCTCCACAAGCATGTCCAACGCATCGTCTGTGGAGATGCATGATAGTATGCCTTTGGCGACCTTCGCGTCTCCACCAGCCTTGATGAAGCTGGATGCAAGTATCTCCATTCTGCAGTCCCCCCATCTGGAATGGGTGTTCATCAGGCCGCCCCCAAGCTTCACAAGCTTCCCTAGGTTCCCTACCAGGAGAACACCTTTAAACCCTAGCTCCAATGCATAATCGAGGCTTTGTCCTATGAAGTTGCTGCATTTCACCGCCTGGTCCCCATCTAGGCCATCCATGCTTTCAGAATGCGCCACCCCATAGTTGCCAGGGACCAGAAGCAAGGTGCCCTCCCCAGCCTCCTTCCTAACCTGCATCTCGACCCGTATGGCATTGACCAGTGCGGTTTCGCTCATGGGCTCCACTATCCCCGACGTCCCCAATATGGAGATCCCACCCTCTATGCCAAGCCTGGGGTTGAACGTCTTCCTCGCAACCCTCTCACCCTCTGGAACGTATATCTTCACATCGAGCCCGTCATTGTGGCCCATGGCGTTGCACACGTCCTCCACCGCCTCGATGATCATGTTCCTGGGAACGCTGTTTATGGCGTGGTTCCCAACAGGCTGGTCAAGTCCCCTCCTAGTGACCATTCCCACGCCGATGCCCCCGGTGACGCATATGATCCCGTCATTCCTTCGGGTGACCTCTGAATAGATGAGGACGCCATCGGTGGCATCGGCATCGTCCCCTGCGTCCTTCCTGACGGCACAGGAGGCCATGCTTTCTGAAGCCATAAGGTCCTCGACCTCCATCTCTATGGTTATGCCCCTCGGTGTCACCACCTCCACGGAGTTGGGCACAATGCCCCCAAGGAGGACCATGGCCGCCATCTTGGATGCTGCCGCAGCACAGGTTCCAGTGGTGTAGCCACAAAGGAGCCTCTTCTTATCCACCATGACATAGGGCCTTCCATCCCCCTCAATTACGCCAGTCCCTTTCCAAACAGCCATATTCCTCTATATCTCCGATATGAGCCATTGGACGTATATGCTAATTTATAATACTTGTTGTTGCATACTCGTGATGATCAGAATGAATGGGTGCTTGTATGGAGTCAGCGTGGGTCCTGGTGACCCGGATCTTGTGACAATCAAGGCGATAAAGACAATAAACTCCTCGGATGTCGTGGCATACCCTGTCAGGACATCAGGCGAGAGGAGCGTCGCCCTAGGCATAGTCGAAGGTGCGATGGATATATCCAACAAGACCACGATGGAGGTGCTTTTCAGGATGTCCACCGATGTCGCGGAGAGGAGAAGGGACTATGAGAGGGCAAGGGATGCCCTGGTGTCAATCCTGTCAAGTGGCAGGAGCGTGGCGATGATAGTGCTTGGCGACATATCCGTGTACAGCACATACATGAGGATAGGCGAGGACATAGCTACCATGGGGTTCGACACCGAGATAGTTCCAGGGGTGACATCGTTTTTGTGTGGGGCGGCAAAGTCCAAGGTCCCATTGGTCATCGGAAGCGAGGATCTTTTGATCGCCCCCTTGGTGGGGCAAGGAAGGTCCATCGACGAGATGCTTGACGCCCATTCGAACATAGTGTTCATGAAGGCCTTCGACCACATGGGGGAGATCTATGAGAAGGCAAAGGAGAGGGGCATAGACCCTAAGGACGTCATCGTCTTCAGCAACCTTGGGATGGACGACGAGTACGTTGGGGAGCTGGACCTTTCGAGGAAGTATGGGTATTTCACAACCGTGATGGTGAAGAATAGGAGGAAGAAGAGATGATACACATAATCGGAGCAGGCCCTGGCGACCCTGAGTTGATAACCGTCAAGGGAAGGAGGCTGATAGATGAGGCGGACGTAATAATCTACGCAGGCTCATTGGTCAATCCAGAGGTCCTTAAGGGATGCAAGGAAGGCGCGGAGATCCATGACAGCGCATACATGAACCTCGACGAGGTCATAGATTTGATAGAGAGGTCCCACAAGGCAGGGAGGAAGGTCGTCAGGGTGCATACGGGAGACCCGGCCATATATGGGGCGATAAGGGAGCAGATGGACAGGCTGGACAAGCTCGGCATAGGGTACGAGGTCATACCAGGGGTAAGCTCGTTCCTAGCCACCGCAGCCGTCCTGAAGAAGGAGTACACCCTTCCCGATGTGAGCCAAACCGTCATATTGACAAGGATGGAGGGCAGGACCCCGGTGCCAGAGAAGGAGAAGCTTGTGGATTTGGCAAGGCATAACTCCACAATGGTGATCTTCCTGAGCATAGGGTTCATGGATGAGATGTGCAAGACACTGATTGATGGGGGGTACGCTCCAAGCACACCTGTCGCCGTCGTCTACAAGGCCACCTGGCCAGATCAGAAGATCGTCACCGGGGATCTGACGGACATTGCTGGAAAGGTGAAGGCAGAGGGGATAGAGAAGACCGCATTGACCGTGGTCGGCAACTTCCTTGGCGACAAGTACAGCCTTTCCAAGCTCTATGACAAGCATTTCACCACAGGCTACAGAAAGGGGACGGAATGATGACTGGAAGGCTGATTGTCGTAGGGTTCGGCCCAGGAAGCAAGGAGGATATGACCATTAGGGCCATAGACGCGATAGAGGGGGCCGACCTCATCGTGGGATACACCACATATGTGGACATCCTGAAGGAGTTCTTCCCCCATAAGACGTACAAGGTCTCCGGTATGATGAGGGAGATCGAAAGGTGCAAGATGGCAATAGAGGATGCCTTGACCGGCAAGAACGTGGCCATGGTCAGCAGCGGGGACTCAGGGATATACGGCATGTCGGGGATAATATACCAACTGGTGGAGGACATGGATGCGGACATCGAGGTCGAGGTGGTTCCAGGCATCACGGCGGCCTCATCGGCGTCGGCATTGCTCGGATCCCCTTTGATGCATGACACTGCGTTGATAAGCCTCTCCGACCTGTTGACGCCCTTGGATCTTATAATGAAGAGGGTGAAGGCGGCCGCAGAGAGCGATATGGTGGTGGTATTCTACAATCCAAAGAGCAGGACCAGGACAGACTACCTCTCAAAGGCGATAGGCATTCTCAAGGAGCACAGGTCGCCCTCGACACCAATAGGTATCGTCAGGAACATCGGGAGGAAGGACGAGGTCGCATGGACGACGACCTTCCAGGAATTCGATGATTCGAAGGTGGACATGTTCTGCACGGTCGTGGTCGGGAACACCCAGACATACATGTTCAAGGACCTGATGGTGACCCCAAGGGGATACAGTCTGGATTGAGAGTAAATCGCAATAAGCAGACTCAAGTGAACATCGGAAGGAACATCAGAAGCACCCCGATGAACACGAGTGCGCTAACAAGGTCCATCGATGACGATGTTATCGGGATGCTGTGGTCGTCCGGATCCAGGTTGTACCTCGTGGCCAGGACGGCCACATAGTATGAGAGGAAGTTCAGGACGGTGGTGGTTATCACGCCTGCAGTCAATATTATTGCAAGCATCTCGGGATAGTTTAGAGCTAGAGGCAGATCACTTTGATTGTACTGTTGCATTGCCCAAGTCAGTAGGAATGCAATCGTCCCTATGAATGCGTAGGTTATCATTCCAAGTATGTAGGTTATTGCAAAGTTCTCGAATGATTTTTTGCCAGGGAGCATTTGGACCTTCAACGTACCTAGATGGATCATCGATGAGAGCCTGGATGTCAACATGCCTGACAGGGCGTTCCCTTCGTTCAAGAACGCTGGGGTCAATATTAGCAGTGCGGTCAGCGCCAGGAGGGAATCCTTCTCCCCCTCCATCACAAGCCCTGCGATGACATCGAGAACGAGGCAGATGATCAGAATCGGCGTGGATTGGATCAAGATCCTCTTTGTGGTGTCCATCCTGCTCTTCACGGGCCTCCTTTGAAGAATCCATACCATGATCAGAACGGTGAATATTATCATCAATGTCGTCAAAGGCATGACGTACTCGCTGTGGTTCAAAACAAACCATGCGGCAAGGAACAGCATGGGCATGGTGACTATGTCGCCTGCGGCGGCTATCAAGGGGGCGGTGATGTTGTCGGTGTCCCATTCCCTCTCATGGCCTATCTTTGCAATCCCTAGGTTCACAAAGAGGAGCACAAACCCTGCAAGTATGCCCCCTGTCAGTGATATGAACATGAAGTTCCATATGCTAGTCCCCTCCATGTTCAGAAGGTCCACCACCCCCCATGAGATTATGCCCATGGCGAGCGACACCACAAAAGTCAATGCGATCGCAGCCTCCACATTGGTCCTTATGACCCCGCCCTTACGCAAGGACATCTCGAACGTACCCATGTGCATGGAGGTCCCAAGCCTGCTGCCCATGGCGCCGAATATGTTCCCTCTCATGCCTATGGCGGAATAGATCAGGATCATCATTCCAGGTATGACGATTATGAACTCCTCCATGCTCTCAAGGAACAGCCCTGCCACCAAGGCGGCGACCGATGCCATGACCAGTGCTGTGAGGCCCATCTTGAAGACGGTCTCGTTACGCGAGAAGAACTCTTTGACGACAGTAACGCGATCCATCATAAAAACACCTCAGCCCATTATAATTCCCTTATTGCGATATGATATATATCTTAAACGCAAACCAAATGGGAAGATATGAAAAAAATGGCATCATTTCCTCCTATTTTCCATGATTGGGATATTTTCGACATGAAAAACACATGCATTTCCAATTAAGTGACTCTAAACCTTAAATACAAATCTCCTCTTTACATGAATAATAATCATAGGTGCTGGAAATTGGAAGATTATTCTGAGGGTGGAAGCCATGGTCGGGAGGACTGACCATGGGCGATTCGGATGACAGGGAGATAAGCTACAATGACCTTTCAGTCAGGGAGATATTGACTGAGATGAAGGACATCTCCGAGGTCATGGTGGATCTCGCATATGCATCTTTGATGTACGACAGCGAGGACATGGCAGAGAAGGTCAGGGAGCTGGAGGCGGAGATGGACGAGTTGAAGTACGCCATCCGATTCAAGACATTGCTGGCCGCCAGGACAAGGGACGATGCCAGGCAGCTGTCAGGGCTGCTTCAAGTCGCCTCCGCCGCAGACAAGGTCTCCGATGCCGCAGGGGATATAGTGGACCTGTTGGACGTCCCATTGGAAAAGAGGCCATTCATCTCTGCGATGCTGTACCAATCCGATGAGAAGATCCGTGCAACCAAGATAATGCCCAACTCCAGCATGGTGGGATACACCATCAAGCAGTTGGCAGTCGAGGCATGCACCGGTTGCAGAATAATAGCAATTAAGAACCGGCACGGGTGGACATATGACCCCGAGGCCGATGTGAAGATCCGTGCAGGTGATGACATCATCGTCAGAGGCACCGAGGATGGATATGTCAATTTGACCGAGTTCGCCAAGGGGAGCAAGGAATGGGAGTTCCCCGAGATCTCCGAGGAGGAAGAGGAGGAGACGGTAGAAGAGGAGGCCGCCAGCATCAACGAGGAGGAGGAGCCATGAATCGGTTGGAATCCATGCTTCTTGAACTGAAGGACACATCTGAGTTCATGATCGACCTTGCGTACTCATCCTTGATATACAACAATCAGGAGATCGCAGAGGAGGTCCTGTTCCTTATGAATGTTATCGATGAGCTCTCATCCAACATGCAGGATGCCATAATCGAGATCG
>JGI996J12353_1000082_pt1 | contig 30485 bp, 32 predicted proteins | sample IntmicLarv5ML5BL_FD_12353 | JGI IMG/M metagenome (IMG submission 12353) | reverse complement strand
CGGATGCCGTACTCTGCTTCGATGTGCCGCATCACGTCGCCTGTCTCCATCGGGGTCGCGGCGAGGGCGGCCCTCAGCGCCTCCCTCTGCTCCGCCGTCATCTTGGGCGGACGACCAGGGTTCGGCATCGGAAACAGGTGGTCGGGCCCCATCTCGTTCCACAGATCCTGCGTGTTGTACCCTGTGGCCCTGGAGAAGCCCACCATCGCCGCGGCCTCCTCCACGGAATGGCCGGAGTACCTCGCCCTCACGAACAGCAGGCGGTCGTACAGCTTCTTGGGCCCTGCGCCCCTGCCCATGTCCCTCCTCGCCGCCTTGATCATCTCGTCCAGCTCCCCATCCGTCAGATGGCGGACGATGTTGACTGTCATCGGTCTTGCCATGCTACCCATATTGCCATCTATTTATCTAAATATTTTGGTACTTGATAATAATATGTTCCCCCATGTTATGCAAATGATAGTTGTGACAGATATACATTGCTTGAAATTTTTATTCAAACCCCTTTTGACTAGACGGCAAATCATCATCTTGCATACGACTATTGCCGCTTAAGAATGAAAATAACTTGAAAAAAGCATCTCGTAATAGAAAACCAACCTGTAAAACATAACATGGCGACCATATTGAATCGTACCGAAGTTCTACACGTTTAAAACAGATGATTCCATTCAGATTCCAAGTGATCTTTATGAAAGAACTAATGGAAATGGACCTTGAAGAGCTATGGAAACTGTTTCCAATAGTTCTTAAAGGCCATAATCCAGAATATATGGCGTGGTACGAAGAGGAATGTGCCAGTCTGTTTAACTCCTTAAGTGATTTCAGCATATTTCGCATCAATCACATTGGCAGTACATCGGTTAAAGGATTGATTGCCAAACCGACGGTTGACATCCTTCTTGAATTGTTTGAAGGATATGACGTTGATCTAGCGATTCAAACACTTCAAGGATCTGGATGGATTGCGATGGCAAGGGACTATCAGATGCATACGATCGATTTGAACAAGGGATACACCCCTAACGGATTTGCAGAAAGGGTCTATCATTTGCACGTAAGGCTCGCTGGTGACCACGGAGAACTTTACTTTAGGGATTATCTAAGAGAGCATCCAAATGTATCTAGGGAATATGGACAATTGAAAATATTGTTGAAAGAGGAGTTTGAACATGATCGCGATGCATATACGGATGCAAAATCTGAATTTATAAGCAAATACACTACGCTGGCAAGAGTGGAATTCAAAGAACGTTACGATCCCAAATTTTGCTATAGGGGTTCCGACTGATTAATGGATTGCCCCTTGAAAGCTAAAACTATTGAAAAGTCAATAAAAGCTTTTTTTGCATAGATTAGCAATCATACGTATCTTAAAGCAGATGATGCCATTGAGAATAAATAGGATATGAATTTAAGGGTGTTGAAACTCGTAAGGGAATAGGGTCTCCTATGAGAACTACTGGATCTACAACTCTTTCCTTTAAACTTCTAATGATTCTTTTCCATGAAACTTCCAACGGATTGCAAACCGTTATCCTCGATTATCCTACGATAGAACATCTCAACGGCCTCGGAAGGAGACAGCTTCAGTTGATACAGAATCTTCTCCGCCTCGACCTTGACGATGGAGTCCACACGCGCATTTATGACGGACCCCCCATGCTTCACAGGCCCTCCGAAAAGGACCTCCTCGCACAGGGATGCGATGTACTCATTGTAGAACATGCTTCTCTCCTTGGACAGGATGCGAATTATGTTGGTGGTCTCAGAACCATACTGGGATGACTTCTTCTTCCTTGTTGCGATGTAAGGATGTCCAAGGTTCTCTGCAATGTCCCTGAGAACGGATTTCCTGGAGTCCATATCCTTGGGCCTCAGGTCATCTTGACCAAGATTCCCAATCTCGGATATGACCCCCTCCTCCATATATGGATACAGGAGGGCCTTGTTGAAATGCCTTGCAATCGCCTTTTCGCATGGGATGGACACCTTGATCAGCCTTTCCACAGCAGCATTCCTCTGCATCTCATAGTCCCTGTCCGTCTGATCTACGAACTTGGCGCAACCCATGAAGTACTCATCCGCCCCCTGCCCGGTGATCACCACATCCTCCTTTGCCTCCCTGCATACGGAGAAGAGTTGCAACTCATATGATATCGTGAATGGGTCCGTCATGCCAATGGCAGAGACCATCTCCTTGATCAAGGGCTCCATGTTCCATTTTGATATCTGAACGTGGGTCCAAGGAAGCTCCAGCCTCTCGGAGAGGTCTCTTGCCATGATGACATCGTGGGCCTTTTCGGTTCCACATGTGTATAGATGAACCGAGTTGGCGTACCTTTTGGCAATGGCGGATACCAGGCCAGAGTCCAATCCTCCAGAGAATGCGACGGCGACATCCTTTCCCTCTACGGGATTTTTAATGGCATCTACGATTGCCGATTCCAATTCAGCATATTTGAAGGGCATACGCATGGCGATGCTGCTTCTAGATTATAACCATAGCTAATGTGCCCATCCATCCTACGATCATCGACAAGGGAGATATCCACCTGTCAGTCCTCACATTTCATAATTCGTTCAAGGGTGTTGATGTTCCGACTGGTGAACTTGTCCTTGAAGTCTTTGCGCCCAATCATCTTTGAGAACCCTGAGGTTAAAGTATCGCCTTTAGTCACCTTCCAATAGAACGTGCCCTTATTCACAACACCCTCTTCATTGGGTGCTGGCACTATTCCTTTGAATAGCCTTTCAAATTCTACTTCCTCCCCTTTCTCGGAGATGAACACATATGTATGGAACTCTCCAAAAGAATCGAAAGGGTCATTTTCTATGATTGCTTCCAATTCTCGGATGTCTTTGATGAAAAGCTCAAACTTATTGGAATAGTGGGAGGAAAGGGCAGACTCAAGCATTGTACGAAGTTCTGCATTTTTCAAAGGGGATCTGAACAGTATGTTGCCTGTTGCAAGCACGGAAGAGACATCCTTCATCCCTTCCTTTGCGAATATGTCACAGACGTCCTTCATGATGACCTTTCTGCCGTTCACGTTCACCCCACGCAGAAACGCACACTTCCTCCCCTGCATCATATCCGACATATCTTTAACCTCACGTGATACTCCATTCAAATCGACATTTGCCCTATTTCAATCCTTTGATCAGCTTCATTACCCTGCTTTTTTGTGGCCCGGTAAGCTCATCCTCCCTTGCTGCCAGTGCATTCATGAACGCTGCCTTACTCCCCATGTCTATGCATATCGAGATTCGTTCTGCATGTTGCGGCATCTCCTTTGGCCTACAGTTTGAAATATGCTCAAGCAGAAATGGAAAAATTTGTTTTTTGTATTCCTCATTCGCTTTGCATAGACTAGCTAAGACACTGATGCTGTTGTCAACGGTGATGACGCTTCCACGTTCATATGCTTCGAGAATTTCAGGAAGACGATTGAATACAGCTTCCGGGTTGATAGGTGTGACACAGGTCAAGGCAGTCATGCCTCCCCATACCATTCTGTTGTTCTGGCTTGATAGCGCATCGACGAATCCATCCGTGAACTCTGCGATATAGTCTGGTTTCCTTTGTCCGATCTCATAAAGCACCTTTATGCAATCATTGGCAATTGCTCGGTCCTTTGATTTCATCCCATCTACAATCTCTCGTATATCGCGCTTGTTCCCGCTCTCACATAGCTTTTTTGCGAGTTCGATGTTCAAGACCTCATCATTCCTGCCAAATCCACAAGCTAGAAATTCAATCATATGCGAACCATCAGAGCCTTAAAAGAATCCCTTCCATGCAGGAAGGTTCATCATCATGGACAAGGCGGCACTTTCGGCAACATTGCGATCCAAACCTTGTGTTTTTATTATGAAATTGGTCATGCTCTCCTTTTTTTCTTCGAAGGAGTGCATGGAACCATCAGCATTTGCACAATGTATGCAATAATCCTTGCTTTCATCACTCAATGCAAAATCATCTTTTTTACTCATTGGCATACCGCATGCGATGCATTTTTTCATTTTTATTCCTCCAAATCTATTTTTTTATCAGCGTCATGAAACATTCAATCAAATCGTTTTTATATTCTTTTAAAACCGATCCCTGCGATGCAAACAACTCACTGTTTAACAGATAATGATGAATCAGCCCGATCCAAGTATTAAAGAACATATGAGGCGGAATGTCTTTTATCTCCCCCGCACTCATTTCAAATTCTAAAGCCTGCAAAAAATGGATTGATACCATCGATTGTATGATGATGAAAGTGTTTTTTGCCTCCATCGGTAAGCATGCCGCTTCCATGACCAAACGCCTATAGAAGCTCTCATGCCCTATCAGAGCATCGATATGCATGGATAGCAGCTTTTCAATATTGCCCCCAGATTCCACCAACACATGCAACTCCCGGTTCATATCCCCTGAAAAGGAGTCCAATAGGCTCACCAAAAGGTTCTCCACGGTAGGAAAATGAGTGAATATCGAACCATGTGAGATCTGTGCTTCGTTTGCAATATCAGCGGTAGGTGCAGAGAAACCATATTCCGAATACACCTTTCTTGCGGCAAGTATTATTCTCTCCCTCGTCTGTTCCTTTTGCAATTGACGTTTTCCCATCATTGACTAAGTTCCTACTTAATGAGTAAATACTCATCATATTATTTATTACTTTTTTAGGCCCGTCCCAATTCTCTGAACGAACATATCCAAGAATTGCTTCCATTATGCGAGACAGTAATCTATTCCAATATAATATTTTACATAATTCGTAAAAACTTTACATATTATGTAAATTTAAATATACAATCTACCATCTAATGCCCATGAGGAAAATACTACGAAATATGGGGTTGCAGATAACCGAAATCTCAGAGATCATGGGCGTATCCCGCCCAACGATGTATAAGTTCATAGAAATGTATGAGGACGGTGACAAAGAAAAAATCGATTCCAATGTCCTTAAATTTTTAGAGAACGTCGAAAGAAACCCTAAGATGCAAAGGAAGGATGCATTGTACTATGCCTTACTTATTCAAAACGGAAGAGATGGGCTCAATCCAAGGGAAGGGGGAGTCAAACCAATTGTGACTGTGACGATGATGGAACGCCCTGCCCGTAAACTCATATTGCTAAGGTCGAGGAATGCCATGGATTACTTGAGCTATTGCGAAGAGATGGGATGCGATTGGGAAGGCATAATGAATGACATTGAATGCAGATGTGATGATGCAGCGATAGTATTCCTCCCCAAGAGCATGGTTGCTCCCAATACGTCTAGGACTGCATCTGGCGTGGAGGTCCCACCGGACTTCTCGGTCAACATCCCAGCAGGATATGAAACAATAGAGATTCCCCCATGCACAATGCTATGCTTTAGAGGATTGCCCTATGACACTGAGGAGTGCTTCTGCGAGGCGATCGATATAGTGTCCGATGCTTTGAAAACATACGACCCTGAACCATACGGTTGGAAATTCGATTATGAGGCGGCACCGACATTCAACTTTGGAGCATCTGCAAAGAAAGGGGCGAGGATGGCGGCGCCTATCAAAAAACTGTGAACAGGGAGAGTTGTTTCAAAGAGATGCAAACATATCTGCAAATCCTACCCAATTAATTTAGTTAATCCTAAATAATTGATTTTTATGATTCATATAACATTTTAACGCATTTCTGCTTAAATACATTTATTTTTATTAAAAATAAAAGAAACAATACGTTTCATTTAAATAATATTAATAAAAACAAAGGCTTAAATACAGATCAATCCATTACGTACTGTTGGAATATTGATGAAAAATTAGTTGAATAACTAAGTATCATCAATGTACCTTACATGATGGCGTGATAGTAGCATACTGACAGCAATGATTGTTACATACAACCTTAAGATTGTGTTATCAATGTTATTGGAGTTTCAATGTTAACAACAATGAAGCAATAACGACATCGTTGGTATTCTAGTATTATATTTGTAAATAACTATCTACAACAAATAACTAGATTTCGAATTAGCACAAGAATTATTATATCAATATTTCAAGGATTGCAATCTATAATTATTACAATTATTGAACCAATCTTTAGTTGGAATTGTTTGTAAGAATTAGCTTGTGCTATGTATGTTTTCAAAATTTAAACTTGTAGATTTATTTGATTCAAATAGGAACAAGAATAGATTGTATATTTTGTAATTCAAACTCTAAATGTTCTAGTTAAAGCGCTATCGATTGGTAAAACCCCAACAAGGAGGAAACAATATGGAAAAAATAATTTGTTCGAAATGTGGAGAAGAAATAGAAATCGACAAAACCGTGAGAAGCCAGGTTGAAAGACAAATAACATCAGTTGTGGAAACAAAAAAGAATGAAGAGCTCAAACAATTAGAAACAGAATTGAAAGCTGAATATGAAACCAGATTTGCCAAAAAAATAAAAGAGAAAATAGAAAAGAACAAAGAAACCAAGGATATTGAGTTTGAGGAATTGAAAAAGAACATAGATGTGGAGAGGGAAACGAACAAGGAGTTGCGTGAAAAGCTGGACAAGTTACTTGATGATTTAGTGGCTGAAAAGAAGGCCCGTGAGGATGCAGATCTCAAAGCGAAGGAAAAATCAATAGATGTGGCAATTAGAAACGCCATTGGTATGCATGGCGATCTCCAAGGACTTATAGGCAATGCACTCGAGGACATAAAGCAACTGGAAGAAGGAGATGACGAGAAAGACGAAGAAATGAGGTGACACGCTCTAAACAAAGGGTACATTTTTCAATGTGCCCAACCTTTTTTCATTTAAAATGTATGCATTGAACCATATTGAATTCAATGAAACGTTGAACTCATTGGTCAGTTATCAGCAAAATATCAAGTACACTCTGCATAACAAGAAATGGTTGTTACCTTTGTCTTTACAGTTCACTTTTAATTTTACATAAACTAAACTACTAAATCTGCATGTCCACGTTCTAATGTATGATCACTCCTGAAATATGGCTTGATGAAATCATATGGTAGAATCTGATTCTATATTATCGGAGATAACATCCACTGACTCCCATAGCAATACTCAATATCAAGAATTATTGTAGGAATCATATTAAAAATAAAGTTGATTGAGGGGAATCTTTGATTATTTTTCAATACAACCCATAATTTGTTCTAATCCTAATTTAAATATTGTGAGACTATACATCCATGCATGAGTAAAGGCATAACTCTAATCGTCGTAGCAATATTGGCAATTGCAACACTAGGAGGGGTCGGATACTATCTGGCAATGAACTCCGATGACAACAAGCTTGACATTGAAGGGGATGTCCCCATATTCGGAAATGCAAATGGGGATGCATACATAGATGGCGATGACATATCGACATTGGAAAGTATCATCCGTGACGGGTGGGACAAAGATGAGAACCCTCTGGCGGATGCAAACCAGGACGGAAAGATAGACAATGACGACATTGCAATCGTGAAAAAGATAATCGCTAAGGAAAAGACCCCCATATTCTACATCGATGGCGTGAATGAGGTTTCAAAATGTGACTTCCCACTTCTTGACAGGAAGATCGCCCTATCCTCCTGGCAACAGGCAGACCTGGTGGTAATCCTTGGCCTGTGGGATGACGTGGTTGGCGCATACAGAGGGGTTGTGGATTCAAAATCCCATTATTTCCCAAACACATCTAGTGTTTATGACTTTGGCACTGCACTTGACAGCGAAGAGGAGCTTCTGGCATGTGGCGCGGACCTGATCATCGCATCACAGGGGAAGAAGGCAGAGTACAATGGGTACATAGCAGGAAACCCCTCCCTTAACATCCAAGCGCTTTACTTCAACATATTCGAGGAATCTTGCGTGTCCACGGCTCTTACCCTTGGGGTACTCACATGCACCTCGGAACGCGCACACGAGTACGCAGAATATGCGCAGACCCTCAAGAACAAGATAGAGGATAGGATCTCGACGCTTGATGACTCCCAGCTCTCAAAGGTCGTGGTAACGCTCATGTATGAGAATCAATCCACAAGGGCCAACATAGTCTTGGAGTGCCCTGGCAGTGGCGCTGGAAACATGATGTCCAAGATTGCAAAGGTGTATGACTCCAGCGCGAAGGCAGCCAGCAGTGGCAGGTTGAATGTGGATGAGGAGTGGTTCCTGGCCCATGATGGGACAGACTATGAGTTCATCATAATACAACAAGAGGGCACGGATGTAAAGAAGGTCGATAACACATACTTCACGCCGAAGATGTACAACGACAGGTTCGAAGATGCCGTTGAGTTCTACAAGGACACGACCGCATATGACGAAGGAAAGATACTTGGAACCACATTCTCGTATTCCACATACACCGGATATGCCCATTTGATGTATGTTGCATGGATGCTGTACCCTGACCTTTTCAGCGAGGATGAGGCATGGGATGCGCTTCAGGAGTTCTATGACGAGTTCACCACTGCTGACATAGATGTCAGAACGCAGGGCGGATGGTACTACACAGGAACAGGGTACGAGGCCTATTCCGAGAGACTGATGTAATCAAACCCCTTTCCTTATTTTTCACTCTGGAAGAGAACAGCATGAGCGAAGGGACAAGCAAGGCCGTCAAAGATGCAATCAACATATGGGCCGAATCCACCCCCTCGGACTTTGAGGAGAACGCGAGACGATATCGTGAGACCTTGTTCAAGAAGCTCGTGTTCATATTGGTGTGCATCGTCATTGCCATCATGGCCATGGGTGTGTCCATGACCATAGGGGAGTACAACATATCGTTTCTCGAATCATATGAGACCTTGTGGAACCACATAACAGGGAACATTCAGGATTCCACCAAGGACCGCGTCATATGGGGGATTAGGATGCCTAGGGTCATGGGCGGGCTGATTGCGGGTGCCGGCCTAGCCGTGGCAGGCGTCGCAATGCAAAGCATATTGAAGAATCCGCTTGCAGACACGTACACCACGGGGATATCCTCTGGTGCATCGCTTGGGGCGACCCTTGCGATATGCAGCGGGATAACCCTGTTCGCTGGAACATACTCCCTGATTCTGAATGCATTCATATTCTCGCTTATTCCGACCTCGATGATATTGATGATATCCAAGATGAAGGGCGTGTCCCCCACCGTGGTCATCCTGGGAGGAGTGGCGGTCATGTACTTCTTCAATGCCATAACCACTGTCCTGAAGCTCTGGGCCGAGGCAGAGTCCTTGGCACAGGTGTACAGCTGGTCCGTTGGATCCCTGACAGGACTTGGATGGCCAGATATCGCCGTCATGGCAATATTCGTCGTAAGTGGGACATTGCTGATTCAGATCATGTCAAAGAAACTGAATGTTCTGGCAACGGGGGATGAAAGTGCAAAGGCGTTAGGGATTGATGCAAGCACGATGAGATCCCTATGCCTTGGGGCAACGGCCCTCATGGCCGCCGCCATCGTATGCTTCACAGGATTGATTGGATTCATTGGATTGGTGTGCCCACATGTCGCGAGGATGTTCGTTGGCTCCGATAACAGATACCTCATTCCCGCATCCGCCATGTTCGGAGCCGCATTCCTGTTATTTGCAGATGTGGTGGGTCGCATAGTCTTCGCACCTGCCGTGATGGAGGTGGGCGTGATCACCGCATTCATCGGAGGGCCCATGTTCGTATACATGATACTGAGGCAAAGAAAGCTAGGATGGTGGTGACATGGACATCGTTCTTGAGGATGTCACATTCGGATACGACGATACCATCGTCCTGCATGGAATCGATCTAAAGCTCTCGAATTCTGGGCTGATTTGCATTGTTGGGCCAAATGGGGTTGGAAAGTCGACCCTGGTCAAATGCATGAACGGCCTTTTGAAGCCCCGATCTGGAACCGTATCCATAAATGGCAGGAACATACAGGGGTACGAACTGAAGGACCTTGCAAAATTCATGGGATTCGTGCCTGCATCATCTTCTGATGCGTTTCCCATGTCAGTTATAGAGTCTGTTATGATTGGAAGGCATGCACATCAGAAATGGAGGACGAGCAACCATGACATGGAGATGGTCTTCAAATCCTTGAGAGTGATGGGGATTGAGGGTCTATCGGAAAGGTATACCACAGAGTTATCGGCAGGGCAGCATCAAAAGGTGAACCTATGCAGAGGGTTGGTGCAGGAATCCTCAATTCTGATTCTTGATGAACCGACATCCAACCTAGACGTCAGACATCAGCTATTTGTGACTGAGCTCTTACAAGCGATATCCATGGAGACGGGAATCATGACCATCATGATCAGCCACGACCTCAACATAGCAGCCAAATATGCCGACATGGTCATCGTAATGAACGAACCTGGCAGGATATGCTGTGTTGGAACCCCAGACGAGGTGATAACGAAGGAGGTCATCAAAAGGGTCTATGGAGTGGATTGTGAGGTCATTAGGAATGGGTCCCGCCCCCATATCATGCTGAAATCAGTTATTTAAGCATGATTCAAGCGTTTCAAACCTCAAAACAGACGGAAGCCCCGAGTTCCTTCATCTCAACGATATATTTGGCCACTTCGAGATGGTATGGGTCATTGATGTACCTCTTGAAATCCTCCATGGATGCAAACTTGGTCGTAAGAAGGAAGTCGTAGGATGCGTCACCATGCATCACATCCATACCAACGCTGACGTCCAGGAGAACGTCCACGTTCCCCTTCATGCTTAGGAGCCTCTCCTTTGCGAAAGGGATGTCAGACTCCCTTCCAGGCTTGACCTTTACCATAAGGTTGTTTACAATCACATCCTTGAAAGGGACATGCTAGGTTAATTTATTTTCCCATTGAAGAAGGATGTTTTGAATCTCAAAAACGTGTCTCAATTAATCATCAATTGTTTCATATTTGACTTTCTGGCATAATTATACAAATGTGAATAACGTATGCAAAAATGGGATCTCAATGAATAAAAGCGTATTGATCATAATCCTGGCTGCGGTAGCAGTTATATTATGCGTAATGGTTGCCGCATCTATGCAGCCAGATGACAACCGCGTGCCAAGAGAAGGTGACGACATAACCCCGACAGACTATAGCGCCATGGGGAATTGGATGAAAACTGGAGATGAAAAAGACATGCCCACTGACGTATTTGTCCTATATCCGACAACATATCACCCTGGGCCAAATGACCCTCTGGTTGCATCGATAGACGATGAGGGCATGAGGGCCGGTGCCCAGGACTTCCTTCAACACATGGCATCCGCGTTCAACACTGCAGGCAATGTGTTTGCACCCTACTATCGTCAACTGGATGCGACATGGACCTTGACTCAGAGCCCAGAGGACAGGCAGGCATACACGAACGGGGTTCCAAAGACGGATGCCATGGCCGCATTTGACTACTATATGCAGAATTTCAACGAAGGAAGGCCGTTCATATTGGTTGGGCATTCCCAGGGCTCGACTGTGACGAAGGAGATCCTGTTCGACTACATGTCAGCACATCCCGACGTGTACGGCCGCATGATCGCCGCATATGTGCTTGGATACTCTGTGACACAGGAGGAGTTGGACGATCATGAGCATCTTAGATTCGCCACTGGAGCGGATGACGTTGGGGTCATAATATCCTACAATACGGTCTCAGACAGCTTTGAAGGGGAGTTGGCTACGCATCTGCCAGGCTCAATTGCAATCAACCCCATATCCTGGACGCTAGGAACAGGGCATGCAGATGAATCGGAAGGCCTTGGGGCATGGTTGGACAGAGGCAATGGGTATGAGAAGGTGCAGAGCCTGATCGATGCGACCGTGGATGTTGAGATGGGCCTGGTTAGATGCTCGAACGACCTCATCGAGGAGTTTGGAATGCCTGAGCCAACATGGGATGTATTCCCTCGAACCTCATTCCACGGACAGGACATCTCGTTCTACTACTTTGACCTGCGTCACAACGCAGAGGTTAGGGTGGCGAAGTTCCTGGCAAACGACTGAGACTTGACATCAATCAAACATGGGCCACGTGCCCATTCTCTATTTTTAAAACCGATGAATTGTCGCATTACGGCAAAATGACGGATCAGACGGGATATGGGGTCATGATCGCCACATCCCTTGGCGTCTCTAGCGCTCTTTGAACATATTCTTGGACCTTTTTATCAAATATGTGGAGATCCATGTGAAAAGCCCAAAGAACAGGACTATCCCAAATGCCCCCGATATAAGTGAAGCATAGAACGCGATTTTGTATCTGATCCTATAGTGGCAGAAGCATGCGAACATAAATCCCAACATCCCACTGACGATCATTGATGCGCCTACGAACCTCATGGTAAACTCCAAGGCATTCACATCATCATAGTTCTGGGCAATCCAGCTTATTAGGTCATTTGTCATCAGTTCCTTGGCAACATCATGGACGAACAGGATGCAAACAAGCCCGCTGATCAATCCTACCGCCCCGGTTATTATGCCGATCACCATTGAGATTGAAAGATTCCTACGGCCATTGACATCCTCGCTTGCATCGTTCATGGTGAATGGAGGAGCTTGTAACTATTTAATTTTAAATACATGGATACATGGCATTTAACTGTGGGATGTTTGAATGGACTTGACTTCGCAAGGCTTAATCGATGTCGGATATGGGCCTGAAATCACACTATAGGCTGAATGATTGGGTGCATTCCATTTTTTACATGTTTCACATAACATGAGAGAGGATTTCAAACTGGGGTTGGATCGCAGATGAACCTCAGTCGAGGGGGCAGGATTGCCCTCCTCTCATATACCATCCTTCTACTGCATCGAAGAGCAACTTCCTTGAATCGTCTCGATTCATCTGAACGGCCCCTATCAGATCCCTCGCATCCTCTGGGGTCAGCACCCGTTTCCATACGGATCCGCAACATCTTCTTTTCAGAATTAGGTCCCCTCCGTATCCATCTGCGATCGTATCGCAAATCGCGGATATGAATTCCTCGTATGAAATGCATTCCTTAACCACATGCTCATCCCCATCCAGTATGCCGTCTATGTCATATCTCATAAGGGTATGGAATGCTCTGTGAGTATGGATAGGTTTCCATCCAATGGAAATAGTAGATGTTTTGATTGGATCAAAAGGTTGCCGTTATCTCGCTTTCTCAAAAAAATCATGTTCAAGATGTTGAATCCCAGGACGCCCTTGGAAGGCCGCAAAGGAGAAGCCTTGCAATCCAGTGCGAGATCCATTGAACCCATGTCAATTTGACCTTGAACCGCATCTAGTCATTATCTAAACCAGGAAATTCGATATAACTTGTTAGGTTTTTATCGTAAATACCCTAATGCTTGCGATTCATTGCCCCATTACAATCAATGTTATAAATATATATACATTATATTTCAATAAAGATAAATAATAAACAATAATTCTTAAATCTGACATTTTTAAATCCTATTGTTGCTGGCTCCAAGTAACTGTTATATACTTTTCTAACACTCTTGATTATCCTTATGAACAGAATCAAGGTCATAAATGAGCCTTCCGAGTTAGTTCCAATGCTCAGATCGGTTGACACCCCTGTAAAGAGGGATGTGTTAAAGGAAGTGACCTTGGAATGGAGGACCGCCGCAGACATCGAGGACAAATATGGTCCCGAAGGCAAGGATGCCATCATTTTCTTTGAAAAGATGAAGCTTGTGGAGACCAGGTGGCTATCCGTGGGTGGGAACTTCCCTGAGAAGTCATATCACTCCTACTACTCGTCCTTCAGCATAAATGCGCAATGGCCGGTCTATGAGATCAGCGATGTGCTTACCGCCGCCATGATGGACGAGGCGGAATATACTGAGATCGAGGCGAGGATCCTAAAGGAGATCGGACCTGAGAGCAGGTTCTCAGGCGATGTCGCCGAGGCATTGGGACTGACTGCCACGATGCTGAAAAGCCTTGTCAAAAGGTCCGTCAAGATGGACTACCGCGGTCATAGGATCGAATTGATCAAAGAAGGCAAGTGATGTGCAAGATTACGATCATGAGGATCGGTCACAGACCTCAACGGGATAAGAGGGTGACGACGCATGTCGCCCTTTCCTCAAGGGCCTTGGGCGCATCCTCTATAAAGATAGACACATCGGACAAGGTCCTCGAATCGAACATTCAGAGTGTTGCAGAGAGATTTGGTGGAGATTTTACAATTGAGACAGGGGTCCAATGGAAGAAGGAGGTAAAAAGCTTTGAAGGCACCGTCGTCCACCTTACGATGTATGGGCAAAGGATCGATGAGGCCCTACCAAGGATCCCACGTGACAAGGACCTGATGATCGTCGTTGGGGCCGAAAAGGTTCCAGCGGAGATGTACCACGATTCCAGCTTCAACATATCCGTTGGGAACCAGCCGCATTCCGAGATAGCCGCGCTTGCGATATTCTTGGACAGGTTAACCGAGGGAAGGCACCTCTATGATGATCGTGACGGGAAGTTCACCGTCGTTCCAACTGAAAGGGGGAAGACCGTTGTCGAAAGAGATCCCCAGTGAGGTCGATTGCATCAGGATGCTCATCAATGCGGGCTGTAAAAAAAGGGTCATAGTGCATTGCTGCACGGTTCGTGCGGTTGCAGATGAGATCATGAGGGGCATTCCCTCTGCGAACAAGAGGCTCATCGTGGCCGGAGCGCTGCTGCATGACATTGGCAGGTCGACGGACCATTCTATCATGCATGCCTGCATCGGAGCGGACATTGTAAAAAAACTGGGCCTTTGCCCAGAGATCGTCGACATCGTTCGCAAGCACACCGGAGCAGGATTGGATGCAGAGGATGTCGCCACATATGGGCTGCCCCCCGACGATTACATCCCAAGGACGTTGGAGGAGAAGATAGTCGCACATGCAGACAACCTCGTCAGCGACAATAGAGTCGTCACCCATAGAAGAGCGGTCGAGAAGCTGAGGGAGAAGGATGCCATACGTGGTGCAGACCGCATCGAAAAGCTGCATTGGGAGCTTTCAAAGATGTATGGCATGGACCTGGACGTCATTCCAGACATAATCGGGGAATACCCCAAGCTGAAATGCATGGAGCATGTTCCAAGTGGGTTAAACTGATAGCAGCCTCAATGCCACCAAGGCCAAAAGCGAAGCTACCACCAGTATCCCATACACAATGTTCTTGGTCTTCTCGGACTTCTTCCTCTTTTGATCGTTCCAATAGCATTCTTCCTTGCAATATGCCAACTCATGTGGCACCGGGTCCCCACAATACTTGCAATGGTCATGCTCTGGAAGCGGTGTGCTCATGCGACTATCATGGAGAAGAAGATATTAAACGATTTTGATATTGAAGGCAGGATGCCGCTGCAATGCCCCACTCTGGGAAATAAATAAAAGCAGTGCCATCATACGGTTGAATTGAATGAGTGATAAATGGACCTATTCCAAATCAGGTGTAGACATAGATGCCAAATCCAGTGCCATATCGGCACTGGTGGGTGAGTTAGGATTCAAACGCAAGGGCTTTGGCCAAATGGTGAGAATCCCAAACCTCTTTGCAAGCCTTATAGACTTTGGCGACAGATACGTCACCTTGGCCACCGATGGCGTAGGCACCAAGCTGCTCATTGCAAAGGAGATGGGCATTTGGAACACGGTTGGAATAGATTGCATCGCAATGAACGTCAACGACACCATATGCGTCAATGCGGAACCGATATCCTTTGTCGATTACATCGCAATCGATGTTCCTAACGACGGCCTCACAAGGTCCATTGGCGAGGGATTGCATAAGGGCGCAGAGATGTCCAACATGGAGATCGTTGGGGGAGAGATCGCGGTTCTACCTGAGATGGTGCACTGTGTGGACCTTTCCGGAACCTGTATGGGAGTGGTCGACAAGGACAAGGTCATAACAGGTGAGGACTGCAGGAAGGGGGACCTTATCGTCTGCCTTGAATCGTCAGGCGTCCATTCAAACGGCCTTACCCTTGCGAGGAAGGTCGTCGAATCAGCGGGATTGGGCATGAAGGATACCATATCGGGACTTCCACGTCCGATCGGCATGGAACTTTTGACGCCGACAGAGATCTATGTGAAACAGGTCCTTTCAATCACATCCGAACATGAGGTCCATGGCCTTGTCGACATAACCGGCGGCGGACTGAGGAACATCCTTAGGATGAGGTCAGGTTTGAGATACTCGATCGATTCCCCTATCAAGCCAGCGCCAATATTCAAGGTCATATCCGAACTAGGCAATGTCGAGGAAAGGGAGATGTACCAGACATTCAACATGGGCATGGGGCTCATGATGATCGCTCCAGAATCGGATGCGGAGACCATCGCATCGAAGCACCCTAATGCCCATATCGTTGGAAGGGTTGAGGAAGGAAGTGGCGTCATCCTCAATGAAAGAATAGAATATCTTCGATATTGAACAGATTTATAACCGTAAAAGCATTATCTACTGGCATGAATGAGACCATAGGTTGCATTATGAACCGTTGCTCGGTCAGGGACTTCACATCGGAGATCGTTTCCGACGAGACACTGGATATGCTTTTAAAGGCAGGTTGGCAAGCCGCCACCGGCACCAACAGCCAAAGGAATGAGTTCGCAATCATAACCGACAAGAAGCTTCTGCTCGACTACTCGGATAAGGGGAAGACGCTCTATCTCGAGGCGATGAATAAGGGAGGCCATGACATCCCCTATCTCAGAAGGATGCTGGAGGACCCATCGACCAACCTGTTCAAGAACGCCTCCACTGTGATATTCATTTTCTCTGCGCCTGGTGCATTGACCGCGGTCGAGGATGCCTCACTTGCAGCAGGGAACATCATGATCGCTGCAAAGTCCCTTGGCCTTGGAACCTGCTGGATCGGATTGGCCGGGGAGCTGATGGGCTATGACAAGTTCGTAAGGGACATAGGGGTTCCAAATGACAGACGGCTCCTTGCGACACTGACTGTTGGGTATCCTGCACATGGCACGCAACCTACCGCCAGAAAGGATATGGTCGTCTACAGGAGAAGGTGATCACTGGTTCAGCTTGGCATCGATGGCCCCACAAACCGCTCCCAATGCAGTGCAGGTCTCCAAGGATAGACCCTTGGTGGTTATGTCTATCGCATATGAGGGTATCGATGCGGCCTTCTTCGGCACGCCATGAGGGCCGATGCCGAACAGAAGCATCACACTTTGGCCCCCATCTATCATCTCCACCAGTTTGGATAACGGAATCCCTTTGGATTCTGGCTTGCATGTAGTCAGGATGGGCAAGCCCAATTGTGGTGGAAACCCATTTGATGGATATGGGAACCTCATAAACCTTCCCTTCTCAGCGAGTTCCATGAAATAGCCTCCGCTGTTGCCTATCGAAGTCGTTCCAGCGACCCACTCTGCAATCTTCACAGGCGTATTCGCATCCTCTGGTATAGGGAATCCGAACAAGGCCAGGTTCATATCAAATGACATTGCCAGGTCCCCGGCCCTCGCCAGGATCCTCCTATGGGGCTCCCTGAACTTGGCTGGGTCATATGAGTTGTAAAGACCTAACGTTACCCTTCCCCTGCCCATGCTCACACCTTTGCCCTTCCTATTATCTTGTGCGTATCGCCATCGAGGATTATCTCATAGTCCGGGTATTCCATCTTAAGGCGCTCGATCTCCTTCAAAACCTGAATGAGGGTGAGGTTGCTGGTTCTAACATCGATAAAAACCAAATCAGAATCCAGATCCATCCTCCCCTTTGAAGTAAGTATGGTGCCGCAAGCCGGGCTCGAACCAGCGACTTCATGATCTTCAGTCATGCACTCTCCCAACTGAGTTACTGCGGCGTAATTACCCCCAATGTTGGTTTATGATATAAAGCTTTTTAGTGAAGGATGTGGAAAAATGCAGATCCAGCATGATTCGTGGGTGGACATCTGGATATGAAAAAGAAAAATAAGGGGTTTGCAAATTCATTCTGTAGGCTCATCCTTGATCGAAGGCCCTTGGTCCTGGGAATCGTCCGAACCGTTCTTCTCAACGATGTCGAATCCCTCCAGGTCCTCCTCTTCCTCGGCGACGACAGGCTGGACGGCCGTTATTATGTCGCCATCCCTCATGTCCATGAGCTTGACGCCCACTGCGACCCTTCCTGTCTCCCTGATGTCGTCCACCTTGATTCGGATCATCTTGCCGTTGACGGTGGTTATGAGCAGTTGATCGCCCTTCTCGACCCTCCTTATGGATACGAGGCTTTGGACGCCGATCCTGTCGCTTGCCTTCAAGGATTTGACTCCCTTCGCGCCACGGTTGGTCTCACGGTAGTCATCGACATCGCTGACCTTTCCCATTCCACCCTCGGAGACTGTGAGGAGCTTGTCGCCGGGCCTGACTATCGCCATGGAGACCACATGGTCGCCATCGTTCAGCCTCATGCCTCTGACGCCCTGGTTCCCTCTGCCCTCTGCGCTCCAGGTGGGGTTGAACCTTGCGACCTGCCCTGTCCTGGTGGCCAGCAGTATCTGGTCGTCCTTGTCAGCTATTGCAGCCTCTATGAGCTCGTCGTCATCCCTGATCCTAAGGCACTTCACCGCCCTTCTGACCTTCCCATAGGAGCTTAGTGACGTCTTCTGGATGAAGCCCAGCTTTGTGCAGAGTATCAGGCTCTTGTCATCGCTGAAGTCACTGGCGTGAATGGTGCATTGCACCGCCTCTCCCGTATCAAGGTCGTCAAGCAGGTTAACGATCGGCCTTCCCTTGGACTGCCTGCTCCCTACCGGAAGCCTGTACCCCTTGGTCCAGTGCAACCTGCCCTGGTTGGTTATGAAGATTATGTAGTCATGTGAGCTGGACACGAACATCGTCTCCACATGGTCCTCCTCCTTGGTCTGCATCCCGATTAGGCCTACGCCGCCACGGTTCTGCTCACGGTATGTCCTAAGGGGTATGCGCTTGATGTAGCTGTCCTTGGAGATGGTGATCACAACATCCTCCCTAGGGATGAGATCCTCCTCGTCGAACTCAAGGCCCATTTCGTTTATGACGGTCCTTCTCTCATCGCCGTATGTGTCCTTCATAGAGGCCAGCTCCTCTTTGATTATGGCATAGACCCTTCCCGTGTTGGCCAGGATGTCCCTCAGGTCCTCCATGAGGATTGCCAGGTTCGCATGCTCCTCCCTGACGGAGTTGAGCTCCAATCCAGTCAGCTTGTGGAGACGTAGGTCCAATATTGCCTTAGCCTGGTCGAAGTCGATGGATAGCAGCCCTTGCAATCCCTGGTTGGCCTCCTCGCCAGAGCTGGATTCCCTGATCAGTGCAATGGTCTCGTCCAGCATGTTTATCGCGGCCATGAGGCCCTCCAGTATGTGATACCTCTTCTCTGCCTGCTCAAGGTCGTACTGGGTGGCCCTCGTGACTATCTCCTTCCTGTATTCGATGTAATGCCTGATTATGTCCTTGAGACCGAGAAGCATCGGCCTGTTGTTCACCAGTGCCAGGTTTATGACCCCATAGGAGATCTGCATGTTGGTCTTCTTGAAGAGGTTCTCCAGGACCACCTCAGGGATGGCCTCCCTCTGTATCTCTATGACGACCCTCATGCCCCTGCGATCGGACTCGTCCCTAAGGTCGCTGATACCTTCCAGCACCTTGTCCTTGACAAGGTCTGCGATCTTCTCCACGAGGTTCGCCTTGTTTACCTGATATGGCAGCTCATCGACGATTATCCTCCTCTTTCCATTATCGTATTCGAAATGCGTGTTGGCCCTGATCTTAAGCTTCCCACGACCGGTCTCGTATGCGCTGATGATCTCGGAGAGGCCATAGATCGTCCCACCTGTCGGGAAGTCCGGACCCTTCACGAACTGCATCAGGTCCATGACCGTCGCCTCTGGGTTGTCTATCGTGTATGATATGGCATCACACACCTCGCAAAGGTTATGGGGAGGCATCTTAGTGGCCATTCCGACTGCGATCCCATCGGAGCCGTTCACAAGGAGGTTGGGGAACTTCGCAGGAAGCAGGCTAGGCTCCTTCAAAGAGCTGTCGAAGTTATCCACGAAGTCCACGGTGTTCTTGTCTATGTCTGCCAAGAGGTCGGATGCTATTCTCGTCAGCCTTGCCTCGGTGTAACGCATTGCGGCTGGAGGGTCCCCGTCCATCGATCCAAAGTTCCCTTGGCCATCGACCAACGGATACCTCAGGGAGAATGGTTGCGCCATCCTGACCATCGACTCGTATGCCGCCGAATCCCCATGGGGATGGTACTTACCAAGCACCTCTCCGACCACCCTTGCGGACTTCTTATGTGGCCTGTTGTAAGGAAGGCCCAGTTCGTTCATGGCGTATAGGATCCTTCTGTGGACCGGCTTCAGGCCATCTCTGACGTCAGGCAAGGCACGGCTCACGATGACGCTCATCGAGTAGTCCAGATAGGACTTCTTCATCTCACCCTCTATCGTCTGCTTTATGATTCTCTCGTCATCCATTCAATCACACATCCAGGTTCGTGACCTCATGGGCATGCTCGACTATGAAATCCCTTCTCGGTTCGACCTCCTCCCCCATCAATATGGAGAAGAGCTGGTCTGCAAGTATGGCATCCTCTATGGATATCCTCTTCATCATCCTGGTGTCCGGGTTCATTGTGGTGTCCCAAAGCTGCTGAGGGTTCATCTCTCCCAATCCCTTGTATCGATTCGCATTCGCACCCTGGCCCATGCTCTGCATGGCCTTCTGCATAGACTCCTCGTCATAGACGTACCTCTCCTGCTTCCCCTTGTAGACACGGTACAACGGAGGCATTGCGATGTAGACATGCCCCATCTCGACAAGTGGCCGCATCTGCCTATAGAACAATGTGAGCAGGAGCGTGCCTATGTGGGCCCCATCCACATCGGCATCAGTCATTATGACGACGTTGTGATACCTTATCTTGCTGACGTCGAAGTCCTTCCCTATCCCGCCTCCGATGGCGATCATCAAGTTCTTTATCTCCTCGCTGTCCAGCAGCTTGTCAGGTCTGGTCTTCTCCACATTGAGGATCTTGCCCCTAATGGGCAGTATCGCCTGGAACTCCCTGTCCCTGCCCTGCTTTGCGCTGCCTCCTGCGGAATCTCCCTCGACGATGTATATCTCGCATTTCGCAGGGTCCTTCTCCGAGCAGTCTGCAAGCTTCCCTGGAAGGCTCGTGCTCTCCAGGACGCTCTTCCTCCTGGTGGCGTCCCTTGCCTTCTTGGCCGCCTCCCTGCCCTCCAGGGCGGTTATGCCCTTTCTTACGACTATGGTCGCTATAGAGGGGTTCTCCAAAAAGAACTCTGCCAGCTTCTCGTTCATCAAGGATGAGACGGCACCCTGTGCGATGCTGCTCCCCAGCTTGGCCTTGGTCTGGCCTTCGAATTGGGGTTCGGACATCTTTATGCTTATGATTGCGGTTAGCCCTTCCCTCACATCGCTTCCTTCCAAGGTGGTGTCCTTCAAAAGCCCTGACTCCTTCCCATAGTCGTTTATGGTCTTGGTCAGGGCCGACCTGAACCCTGTCATATGGGTTCCGCCCTCAGGCGTGTAGATCGTGTTCACAAAGGAATCTATGGCCTCATTGTACCCGTCCGTGTACTGTAAGGCGATGTCGATGAATATCCCATTCTTCTCCCCCGCGATTGGTATTGGCGGAACATGGATCGGGGTCTTGGACCTATTGAGGTACTCCACGAACTCTGACACCCCTCCCTCGTAATGGAACGTCTCGGACCTATCGATCCTCTCGTCATACATGACGATGGTCGCCTCCTTGTTGAGGAAGGCCTGGTTCCTGAACCTGTTCTGGAGCGTGTCATAGATGAAGTCTATGGTCTCGAACATGCTGTCGTCAGGCCAGAATGTTATCGTCGTGCCAGTGCTGTCCGTATTGCCTATGACCTCCACTGGGCCATCTGGGATGCCGATCTGATATGTCTGCTTGAAGGCCTTTCCCTCCCTCTCGGATACCGCCACCAGCCTCTTTGACAGCGCATTGACGACAGAAACGCCAACGCCGTGAAGCCCACCGGACACCTTATAGGCGTTTTGATTGAACTTTCCGCCTGCATGAAGGTCTGTCAGACACATCTCCAATGCGTCCTTGCCCTCCTCCTCGTTCATTCCGGTCGGGATTCCCCTGCCGTCATCCTTGACTGTTATGGACCCGTCCTTGTTTATCCGTACATCGACCTTTGTCGCATACCCTGCCATGACCTCGTCTATGCCGTTGTCGACAACCTCATAGACCAGATGATGCAGTCCCCTGGCATCAGTGCTTCCGATGTACATGCCTGGCCTTTTCCTAACGGCCTCCAGTCCTTTCAATGCGACGATGCTGTTGGCATCGTATGTCTCATTCTCATTATTCAATCGGTTCCCTCCCTTCTTGCTCTGGTGTTCCCTATGGTTTCTTTATATATTAACTAATACGCATGCGCGCGTAAAATATGGTTCAGATTTGCAAAACAAAACTACGTTTGACTCATAACAGCTCCCTCGATGGTTAAACAGACAGACCTAAATATGCACGTGCGATTATCCGAGGCATGGGTACAATTATGGAGGAGGCGAGAAGGGGCATCACCCCTCTCATCAAGGAGATTGCAAAGAAGGAAGGGGTCAGCGAGGAGTTCGTGAGAAACGGCATAGCATCCGGACGGATCGTCGCCCCATGCAACCCGATCCATGATCCGATTCCCTCGGCCATCGGTGAGGGAATGAGCATCAAGATCAATGTGAACCTCGGAACCTCCAGGGACATCGTTGACCTCGATAGCGAACTGAGGAAGGTCGACATAGCTGTGAAATACGGTGCCGATGCGATAATGGACCTTAGCACTGGTGGCGACATAGATCATATCCGTAAGACCATCATCGACAGAAGCCCAGTGATGATCGGATCAGTACCGATATATCAGACTGGATTGACGGCTGCAAGGAGGAACGCCGTTGTCGAAATGACCGAGGATGACATATTCGGAGGGATAGAGAGGCATGCCAAGGACGGCATGGACTTCATGACCGTGCATTGCGGAATCACCAAGGAGTCGGTTGGTTGGCTCAAAAGGACTGGGAGGGAGATGGACGTCGTTTCCAGGGGAGGGTCCTTCCTGACGGCGTGGATACTGCACAATGACATGGAGAACCCGCTGTACAAGAACTTTGACTATCTTTTGGAATTGGCAAGGAGGTATGAGTTCACCCTTTCGCTTGGAGATGGCTTCAGACCAGGCTGCATTGTCGATGCATCGGACTCGGCACAGCTATCAGAGTTGATGACATTGGGCCATTTGGTGAGAAGGTCCAGGGACGCTGGGGTGCAATGCATGGTTGAAGGCCCAGGGCACGTTCCCTTGAACCAGATCCCAATGAACATGAGGTTGGAGAAATCCCTATGCCATGACGCCCCATTCTATGTCCTTGGGCCCATCGTGACCGACATAGCGCCAGGGTACGACCATATCGTTGGCGCAATAGGGGGATCCATCGCTGCACAGAACGGTGCGGACTTCCTATGCTACGTGACACCTGCGGAGCATCTGTCGCTACCTGACGAGGACGATGTGCGTGAGGGGGTCATAGCCTCAAAGATAGCTGCACATGTCGGGGACCTTTGCAAGGGCAAGGGAATGGACCTTGACCTCAGGATGGCAAAGGCTAGAAAGAACCTCGACTGGGACGAGATGTTCAATGTATGCATTGACCCAGACAAAGCAAAAAGGTACAGGAACAGAGGTTGCACGAAGAAGGAGGATGGATGTTCGATGTGCGGGGACGTGTGCGCAATAAAGATCGTCAACCAATACTTCAAGAAGGACTCTGGGAACAGCAACGAGCATGAATGCTGATGGAGCCACTGGAGGGGATCGAACCCCCGGCCTACAGTTTACGAAACTGCCGCTCTACCGCTGAGCCACAGTGGCATTGGAACAGACTATTGATACATTGGATATAAAACTTTACTTCGATCCTCAATAATCCACCATTGAACCAACATAGAAGTCCTTGACGTTATTAAGGCCTAGGATGGCCCTCATTTGTGTCATCCCCACCTGTCCTGTGAAGCTGTTGAGATACACGTCCGATATGCCTGAGGCGGTCAGCGCCCTTCCAACCTCTGGGGCGTTCCTTCCCTTCCTTCCCATCGCAATTCCTCCGAAGCAGGCGAATGGGTACACGCCGAACCTGTCCTTCACTGCATTCAGTATCGATTCAATGTCGCAGCTCAATGTCGCAATGAGCAGGACAAGCCCCTTTGAGGTCTTGATCACCATGAAGCTCTCGTCAACCAATGGGGGAGACACCCATGAGCTCTCCGTGACTTGGGTCCAATCATCGACCTCCTCCACCGTTATGAGATCGTTCTCCTTGAAGTCTCCCAGGCTCCGTCTGCCAAGGATCGTACGGTACCCCGTGCAACCTGTCGAAACATATAGCTTCAAAGGTTGTTCCCTCTCCTCGATGAGGCCTCCAAAGCCCCCTGCGACGAACTTGTCACCCTTGGATATCACAACGGAGTCTATGGACTCGATGCCCCTATCCATGTTCTTCAGATTGTGGATCAGGTATCTCGGGTTGTGGCCTGTGTTGAACAGTATCGACCTTTCATCCACATCCACCAGGATCGACAGCCCCTTGGAACCTATGAGGTTCGTGGACACCAAAGCCCCATCATCATATACGCTGGATATCCTTACTTTCATGCCTCCCGCATGAATGTCTGAATATATCAAATTAACAACCTAAAACAACTTTGAACAGGGCAAATTTGAAAGATGGGAAAGGGGGATTGGTTCAAGTTCCTATTCTGAGTTTACTCCTCTATCGCCTCGGAGGGGCATTCGGATATGCATGCGCCACAGTCGACGCACTTTGAATCGTCCACCACTGCGATGTCTTGAATCTCAATTGCCGAGCTTGGGCAAACGTCCGCACATGCTCCACACGACACACACTCCTCTGCTATGATTTTGACTGCCATATTGTTGACCTCGCATCTACATCGATTGAAGGGTATAAATCCATTTCGACCGAAGCATTGGCATGCCATGCCCAAGGCAGCCTAGGATTCCGATGGATGCTGTCCGAGAATGAATGGATCAACCTAACTGTGAAAATGAAATTTAAGATGTTTACCTGTATCCATCGAGCCCTCCCTTGTCATAGCCGTGATATTTGGAGAGCCTTTCCCTGGATTCGGGACCGAACGTCCCAAGCGCAGATCTGAAATCCTCCATTGAGACCTTGCAGGCTTGTATCTCCTCCTCTGTCGGAACCTTTCCAGGGGTTATTATCCTCCTAACGGCCACCATGACCGCCTCATTGCAAACGGCCGCTATCTCAGCTCCTGTGAAGCCATCCGACAGCTCTGCAAGCCTCTTTGCATCTACATCGCCCTCCATCGGCCTTCCCTTCGTATGGACTCTGAAGATGTCCTCACGGGAGGCTATGTCGGGGATGTCTATGAATATGCTCTTATCGAACCTCCCTGGCCTCAACAGGGCCGTATCCATTATATCAGGACGGTTCGTGGCCGCTATGACGATCACATCGTTCATCGCCTCCAGGCCATCCATCTCCGTCAATATCTGTGATATCACACGCTCTGTGACCCCGCTGTCCCCTCCACCGCCTCCTCTGTGTGGGGCTATGGAGTCTATCTCATCCATGAAGATCACGCATGGGGATGCCTGCCTGGCCTTTCTGAAGGTCTCCCTCACGGCCTTCTCGGATTCACCGACCCACTTGTTGAGGAACTCTGGGCCTTTGACGGATATGAAGTTCGCCTCGGCCTCGGTGGCAACGGCCTTTGCAAGCATGGTCTTTCCAGTGCCTGGAGGGCCGTACAGCAATATTCCCTTTGGGGGCTTTGCACCCATGTGGTCGAACACCCTGCCGAACCTTATCGGCCATTCGACCGCCTCCTTCAACTCCTGTTTGGCGGACTCCAAGGCGCCTATGTCCTCCCATTTGACGTTTGGCCTCTCTATCAGGACCTCCCTCATCGCAGATGGTTGCAAGTCCTTCAAGGCCGCCCTGAAGTCATCCCGGGTCACCAGGATCTTCTCCAACACCTCCACGGGTATCCTGTCCGCCTCCAGGTCAAGCTCTGGAAGTATCCTCCTCAATGCTGCTATGGCCGCCTCCTTGCATAGGGCAGACAGGTCTGCGCCTGCATACCCATGTGTGCGGTCTGCGACCCTCCTTAGGTCGACATCGTCCGAAAGTGGCATACCACGTGTGTGGATTTGAAGTATCTCGTACCTGCCGTTCCTGTCCGGCACCCCTATCTCGATCTCCCTGTCGAACCTCCCTGGCCTCCTTAGGGCCTCGTCGATGGAGTTTGGACGGTTCGTGGCGCCTATGACAACGACCTTGCCACGCGCGTTCAGACCGTCCATTAGGGACAGCAACTGTGCCACGATCCTCCTTTCCGTCTCACCGGTGACCTCGTCCCTCTTTGGGGCTATTGAATCTATCTCGTCGATGAAGATTATGCTTGGTGCGTTCTCCTCCGCCTCCTTGAATATCTCACGCAGCTTTCCTTCGGACTCGCCGTAGAACTTGCTCACTATCTCCGGCCCTCCGATCGATATGAAGTTGCTGCTCGTCTCNCCCGCCACAGCCTTTGCAAGCATGGTCTTCCCAGTCCCAGGGGGGCCATGCAACAGGACCCCCTTAGGGGCCTCGACACCGAGTCTGTTGAACAGCTCAGGGTGCCTCAACGGCAACTCTATCATCTCCCTGATCTTCCCTATCTCGGAGCTGAGCCCACCAAGGTCGTCATAGGACACCTTTGGCCTTTCGGAATCCGAGGTGCTCGCTATCTTCTCAGACACCTTTATCTCAGTGTTGTCGCCGATGACCACAGCGTCTGCAGATGGGGCTATGGCAGTAACCACCAGGTCTATCTTGTTGCCCATGAGGTTCAATGACAGTATGTCCCCCTTCATGAACGCCCTTCCGTACATGGCCTTTGAAAGGTACTCCTCCCCTCCCTTCAACCTTAGCTCCTCCGTAGGTGCGAAGGTTATCTTCTCGGCAGGTTTGGCAACTATCCTCTTTATCCCGACCCTCTCGTCTATGGATGTGCCAGCATTGCGCCTGGTGCTTCCATCGACACGGATTATCCCCTTGTTGGCATCCTCTATGTCCCCTCTGAGAACCTTTACCGCCGTCTTCCTGGACCCATCTATCTGAACTATGTCCCCCATCTTTATCCCTAGGACATCCATAAGCTCTGGATCCAGCCTTGCGACGCCCTTTCCTGCCTCGCTCCTTATCAGCTCTGCGACCTTTATTGCCTTGTCACTCATCATAAACCCTCCTGCATTTGTCCTTTATTCCCTCTATGGCCTCCCTCGTGGCGGCCTCGTTCATGTTAAGGTCCCTGGATATCTCCGTCACATCGTTGTTGGGATGGTTCAGGGACTCGTATAGAACGCATCTCTGAAGATAGTCCAACTGCCCATCCAACCCCATCATGAAGGACCTCATCAGGTCACCCCTTCGAGCCACCAGGCCCAACCTGTCCCTCTCCAACGTCTCCAGCTCCAAGTCGATTCTCGATATCTCCCCTCTTATCTCCTCCAACGCCTTCCCGTCCCTTTGGACTGCGCATGGCCCCGTCGATGTCGTCCACATCTCACTTATGAACTGTCCGTTCTGCATGTCCATCCTGATTGAGAATGTTCGTGTCAGGCTGTACAGGGTCCTTTCCGGGCCTATGCTGCTTTCCTCCTTATGGCCCTCGACGAACCCGTTCCTCTCCAGTATTGAGATGTTCTTCATTATTGCCTGCTGGCTGATCCCCAGCTCCTTGGAAAGCTGCAGGGTGTAATGGGGCTCCATCGATATCGCCTGCAATATCCTCCTCCGTGTTGGGTTCTCGATCACCGATAGCAATGTGTCCATATCCATATTAGCACCAGTTGTTAACTTTTAGTTCACAACCTATATACACTATATAGTATTTAAACATTCTAGAACAAAGCAGCCCATTGAGATTTTAAGAAATGGGGCATTGAAGCAGCCGATTGGAAATTTCAATGGCTTTGACTTAAGAATAAGGTGCTCTGAACCGCCATGACCGCCACCCCTATGTCCAATGGGTTGTGTATTATCATCGCCTTTCTCCTTCCTTCCATGTCATAGTCATGAGGTATTCCAGGAGATGATATTATCGAGCCATCCCTGATGCATCTGCCAGGTATGTGCGCAGGGGATGCATTGAGGATTAAATCATGGGATTCCACTGCCGCGTTAGCATCGTCCATCGGGGTCGCGCCATATCTGTCCACCAAGGCCATCGTCCTCCCCAAGTCGATGTCATAGATGGAGACCTTCGCCCCCATGTCCGTCAACATTCCTGCCGCTATCCCTCCGACCCTTCCTGCCCCCATTATCAGAACATTCCTTCCGACTAGGCCCTTTGCCGCCCCTCTAAGCGCGGACACGTATCCTGCGGCAGTCGAGAACGAATTGTTGGAGAGCATTCCCGCCTTCACATTGTACGCCATGAACGTCGTGTCATCTGCCATGAACACTATCTCTGCGCCTTTGGAAATGGCCTCTGTGAACCCTGTGACGTCATATCCCGCCGTGACGAATGGATCCATTCCAAGCCTCCCTACAATGCCTGCCACCGACTCGGAGAATTTGCTTATCACGCCCAGGCCCGACGTCACTGGCACGACACCGGCCTTGATCCCCTCCATCCTGACCTTTCCGGGATCGACCCCGTTAGCATCGCATGCAAGCTCAAACATGTCCATTCCCGTCATCTCCCTCATGGCCTCATTTGTTGCATCCAACGATCCCACTATATCCTTCACAAGCTCATCATTCAATCGTGTCATCATACCATCCTCGGTGACCTGTCCATGTATTCGTGAACATCGCATTCCTCCATGACATTGGCCAAAAACCTCTTTCGCTTTTCGAGGACGTCTGCGGGCGTTCTGCCTGAGTTCATCACCGTGGCCCTCCACGTCTGGCTGCCTGGCACATAGTCCGTTATGGCCTCATCGGCTCCAAAGAACCTATCGACCAGCTGTGGCTCCTCTATACGCCCAAACTCCTTCTCGCCGCATGTGCTTATCCTATTGTCCACGACGTAATGCTCGTAGACCGCACATAGCCCCCTATCTGGCCTCCTAGGCTCCTTGCCTGATGATATCGACACCCACTCCTTCAACAGGTTGACGCCCGTGGCGGCATAGACTGCCGCAGGGGTCTGGCTTGGGATCCTCGCATCTATCTCCAACACCCTCAACCCCTTCCTTGTGAATACCGCCTCCACATCCATCAGGGCATTCAAACCGATCGCATTTGCAATGTCCTCGCCTATCTGTGCAAAGTATTCACTGTCCTCTTTTGGAAGCACGTTTGGCTCGCAAACCACCTGTTTGCAATCATAATTCTCATCGAGCATCACCTCTGTGGTCACATATGACACAGACGACGTGCCATTTCCAATAACCTCTATCGACACGCTCTTCCCCGAAACGAACTCTTGAACCACTGGAACGTCCCCCATCTTCGATATGGAATCCAATGCTCCATCCATCTCAGCCTCGTTGTTCACTGCCGAGACACCTATGCTGCCGCTTTGCGATGATGGCTTCACTATTGCTGGAAACCCGCATTCAGGCCATGGCTTAGGGATTGGAACCCCTATTTCACCCATGATTGCATTTGACCTTTCCTTGGAGCATGACGTCCTATACGAGGCAAGATCGAATAGGAATGGGATCTCAAGCCCATTCATCATCTCATCGAGGGCGATCAGCCCATCCAACTCCTCGAATGCTGGTAGGACCGCGTCACAATCCGATAGGGCCTTCCTGACCCTTTCCTTATCCGTCAGGACATCCATTATCTCAAACGAGTCGGCCAGACGTGTCGCAGGCGCCGACTCCCTTCGATCTATCACTGTCGTCTCAAAGCCTGCCTTCCTTGACAGGTAGACGGCCTCCATCCCCTGCAACGCCCCTCCGACTATCCCGATCCTCATGCTAGCAACCCTCCCTCAACCTCGACAGTGCAGACTCATACTCCTGATTGGTGGCGACGTGCCTGCCCATCCTGCTCAGCATTCTTAAGACGTTGTCAACAGACCTGTTCCCGTTGTCTATGTCCAGGTCATGCTGCGCAACGCCAGCAAGGTCCATGTTCGGAGGCACTATCGAGGTGATCACATTGGCACCGGCATCTATTCTTGTCTCAAGCCCTGCTATGCCTTCCACGTCCAGGGATGCGGGTATGAACCTGTCTGGGAACAGTATCCTCATCACTGCTATGGAGGTAAGCTCATCATATGAGCCAGCTGGAACATTGCCTGACATGGGGGTTCCATGCTGAGGGACGAAAGTCATCGCCCTTATCTGCTCGCATCCTGCCCGTCCCATGTTCAAGATGGCCTCCGCCCTGTCATATGCGCTCTCGCCTAGGCCCACCATCATCCCATCCTCGGCTAGGATGCCGCTCTCCCTTGCCCATGCCCTTTGGTTCACCCTATGG